>Ga0315555_1000384_pt1 | contig 30776 bp, 37 predicted proteins | sample SalMarSW160380MG_FD_202113 | JGI IMG/M metagenome (GOLD analysis project Ga0315555, IMG submission 202113) | Salt marsh sediment microbial communities from the Plum Island Ecosystem LTER, Massachusetts, United States - Salt Marsh Sediment SW1603-80 ... | reverse complement strand
CGTCAATTAATACCGCAAACTGCTGCTGCTCGGATTGCTCAGCCAATTTGTACTCCTAAATATACTATTCAATGTTTGGATACTATTATACACTAAAAGGCAACTAATAACATCATTTGGTGGTAATCGAAAGTGGAAAGATAGAAAAACTGGCTCCCCCTAGTTGACTTATTCCACAGCTTTAGGCTAGAGATTCAATTCAGTCTATCGGACCTGAAAAGATTCTTCGAATCATCTAGTTTGTCGCCACCGCCGGATAATGCCCAGGACAATATTCATCCGGGGTACCCTTTTCATGTACGACACATAATTATCGCCGAATTGTTGTATCAGCCTTTTCTCTTCCCATATCGTGCTGAAATATAAAATAAGAGCTCCCGGAATACCCAGCACGACGAACAGCCAGTGGGGATAAAGAAGGAGGGTGGTCAGAAAAAGGGCCAGGATACCGCCCAGATATTGCGGGTGCCTGACGACCGAGTAAATTCCGGTATCTACCAGCTTGGAGGTGTGGACGAATGATTTTCCCTTGGCCACGCCGCCGCGACGCGGGAACATAATAATGGGTGCCATTACCAGCACCATACCGACAGCCCAGACTATCCAGCCGATGATGAACGAAGGCAGGTAGTATTCGGTTTCCAGAGCGCCGCTTAATACCAGGGGATTAGCGGGAAAACAGGCGATGCACAGTAAAGTGAGGACGGTCATTACCCAAATTTCTTTAGTCCTCGTCCATTCCATGTCCCAATCCCCAATTAGATAATTTACGCGGTTTTCCCGGATATCGCATCTCCCAGGGTTTTGATAATATCGCTGTGGTAGCGTTCGATATTACCCTCGTCGCAGAGCTTTGCCAGCTCAGGGTCTAAAGGAAGCTGGGCTATGAGCGGGGCTTTGGCAGCCTGCGCCATCTCCTGGCCGCGGCTTTTTCCGAATATTTCCATCCTTTTATCAATCTCCGGCAGGTAGAAATAGCTCATATTCTCGACTACTCCCAAAATGGGTTTCTCCATTCGCTGAGCCATTTTCACGGCCTTCCTGACGACCATGTTGGTCAGGTCCTGGGGAGTAAAAACGATAATCACCCCGGAGACAGGCAGGCTCTGCATTACCGTGAGTGGAGCGTCGGCGGTTCCGGGGGGAAGGTCTACCAGCAGGTAGTCCAGCTGTCCCCAGAGTACATCCTCCCAGAACTGGGTTATCGTCCGTCCGATAAGAGGTCCGCGCCAGATAACGGCTTCATCTTCATTGGGAAGCAGGAGGTTAATGGACATCACCTCGATGCCCGAGCGTGAAGGCACCGGCATTATGCCGCTCTCGGTACCCATGAGCCGTCCGCTTACACCGAGCATTTTGGGAATGCTCGGGCCGGTGATATCAGCATCCAGGATGCCTACCTCTTTTCCCTGACGGTGCAGAGCTACTGCCAGCAGGCAGGTAATCAGGGACTTACCGACGCCACCCTTGCCGCTCATGACAGCGATAACCCGCTCAACCTGATTGATATCTTTCGCTTTACCATCGGCGAATTCCACGTTGACTTCGCTGATATCGCCTATTTTATTAACCGCTTTCTTGATGCTATCCGTCAGGTTACTCTGTATCTCGGGAGCCAGCGCCGTGGAAGATAGGGTAATTCCAGCTTTGCCATCGCTGATGCCGATATCACGCACCAGGTTCATTTTCACCAGACTGCGCATTACTCCCGGGATGAGTATATTATCAAGGCTTTCTCTAATCTGTTCCTCGGTCGTCATCTTGCTCCTCTCAATATTCACAGGCTAATGAGCGCCCTTCGACCTAACCGTGGTCGCAGACATTGTCCCCGGTTGCAAGAGCACCGCCTAAATAACTGAGAACCGCCCGCTCGGGGTCGCTTTCCATAGCGCCAAGCACGACGCTAATTCCGTGTTGCTCCAGCAGGTCTACGGCACGCGGCCCCATGCCGCCAACGATAACCACCTCGGCCCCTTTCTGCGCCAGCCAGACGGGTAGAAGCCCGGGCTGGTGTTCGGGGGATGCGATGAACTCTTTGTGGGTGATTTCCTTCTTCTGTTCATCGACATCGAAGAAGGCGAATTGTTCACAATGCCCAAAGTGCGGTGACATTGTACCGCCTACTACCGGTATTGCATATTTCATTTAATTCCTCCAGATTATTTATTCTATTTTTAGCCCGTATACAGGCTTTCCGTTTTTAGACCCGATGGTAACCGTTACTCTTTTACCTTCAGCGAGATATTTTTCCGATTCATCACGCAGGTGTTTCGATTCGGGTGACTGGAGAAAAGTTACCAGGGCTTCGTACTTCTTCTGAACAGCTTCATCGATTCCCTCTTCCCGGAGTAGCTGCATCAGACAGCTATTTAATTCCTGCTCACCGAGGCATTTTATGCATCTACCCGGTATTTCATTGGTCGAATATCTCGGCTCAAGTTCATACGATTCCACGTGTTTATTCCCCCGTTCAATTCATCATGACACAAACATCATGCACTACTTTGAGATTATTTTCCCGGCAGAAACTGATAGCGGCTTCACTTTCCGAGCCGGGCTGCAGCCAGATACGGCTGAGTCCCAGTTCCACACATTCTTTAAGGATAGTCTCGGTGGCTGATGGAGGTACGACAAAGTCCACCACGTCAACTTTCACCGGTAAGTCGGAAAGCGTGGCATAGCATTTCATGCCTTCAATGGTCTTCAGCCTGGGATTTACCGGATAGACCTCATAATCTCGCTTTTTAAGGTTTTCAAGTATCTGGTGGCCGTATTTTTCGGTGTTATCGGTAGCCCCGACGACGGCAAACTTCTTTTGCTCCATAAATTCTTTAATTAAATCGTTCACTTGTTCCTCCCGTTTTAACCGGCTAAACGACCAGCAATTCTATCCCATAGCTTTTCTATATGTTGCGCCGCGCCGTTGGGGTGGTATTCCGTAACGGTTTTACCATGAATCATCGCTTCGGTTACCATACTATCGTAGGGTATTTTCGCCGCGATGTCCATACCCTGACGCTGGCAATAGTCTTGTATCTTGCGGGTATTGTCCTCATTAATATCACATTTATTAATACAAACCATAACCGGAACGTTGAAATGCCGGCAGACTCCGATAACTCGCTCCAGGTCATGTTGCCCGGAAAGCGTCGGTTCGGTTACCAGGAGTGCTAAATCCGTGCCGGATAAAGAGGAAATTACCGGGCAGCCAATGCCGGGCGGGCCGTCGCTGATGATTAATTCAACGCCGCTTTCCTCGGCGATTTTCTTCGCCTGCTGTCGCACCGTGGCTACCAGCTTGCCGGAGTTTTCCTGGGCGATGCCGAGACGGGCATGAACCAGTGTCCCATACTTCGTCCCGGAGACAAACCAGTGCCCGGCCAGGTTGTCCTGCATAGTGATGGCTTCGGCGGGGCAAGTGTTAGCGCAGAAGCCGCAGCCCTCGCAGGAAGCGGCATCGACTACCAGATTGTGAATAGCATCAAAACGGCAGAGTTGCTCGCACAGGCCACAATGGGTGCACTTCGTCTCGTCAATGACAGCGGTCTGACCGCTCCAGAACTCGTGCTCTTCGCCATGTTCCGGTTGAAGGAGCAGGTGAAGGTCGGCGGCATCGACGTCGCAGTCGACCAAAACCTTGTTTTCCGCCAGGAAGGCAAAAGCACCGACGATACTCGTCTTGCCGGTGCCCCCCTTACCGCTCAGGACAACTACTTCTTTCATCCACAATCTCCTTGATTTTTTCGAAAAGCCCGGCAAATTTCTCCTGCCATTCCGGTAATCCTTCCGCCAGTGTAATACCGCGTGAGTAAAGGCGGGCGATATCCATGTCCAGGGGGACGGTCATCAGGACGGGAATACTCTCCGACCGGCAGTAGTCGGTTATAGTTTCATCACCGTTACCCGCCCGGTTGAGCACCACCCCACAGGGTATATCCAGTTCCCGCATCGTTGCTACCGCCAGCTTAAGGTCGTTCAGGCCGAACGGCGTTGGTTCGGTAGCCAGCAGGCAGAAATCGCTGCCTTTGACCGATTCCACCACCGGGCAGGACGTGCCGGGCGGGGCGTCGATAATAACTATACCGCTATTATTTGTTTTCTCCTTCACTTTCCTGATAACGGGAGGGGCCATGGCTTCGCCCACGGTGAGCCTGCCCTGCACGAAGGCAATACCATCCGCTCCGCCCGATTCGATAATCCCCATTTCCCTGTTTTCTTCGGTTATCGCCTTTTCGGGGCAGAGATAGCTGCAGGCCCCGCAGCCGTGGCAGAGCTGGGGGAATGTCAGTACGTATTCACCGAGAACCGCGATGGCGTTATAGGCGCAGACCTCGGCGCACCGACCGCATCGGGTACATTTAGCCTCGTCGACAACGGGTACGGGTATGCCGACCGTTTCCGTCTTGTCGATAGCCGGTTTTATAAAGATATGGTCGTTCGGCTCCTCGACATCGCAGTCCAGCAGCTGTACCTGAACCCGTTTTTTCAGTGATATGGCTAGACTGGTGGCTATCAGGGTTTTCCCGGTACCACCTTTGCCGCTGGCAACGGCTATTATCATATTATTCTCTCGTCATTTTCGTGCCGCACTTGGGGCAGCTCATGTTGTAACAGGGAGTGCCCCGCGGATGGGATACCTTCTCACCGCAGCTCGGGCAGACACAGTTACCACTGGGTCCGGCACCGGGGCGGTTGCCGCCCATCCTGCCACCCCTCTGCCCGCCTCCTGTAGGAGGCCCCGTTCCATCTCCTCTTGGCATAATAACACCTCCGATATTTCGATTATTAATAATCTTTTATTTACTTTCGTCCCATCCCCGAGTGGGGGGATACGTTAGCCTGTGAAATGGCATTGTACTTTCCCGCTTTATAGCTTGCCATAGCTTCCTGTACGGTGCCGGAAACACCGGTCATCACCTTAATTCCCGCAGCTTCCAGAACACTGAAAGCATTGGGTCCGCAGTTGCCGGTCAGTACCGCTGCTACCTCTTTACCGACGATAAGCTGAGCGGCAGCAATACCGGCGCCGCCGCCAGCCGAAGCACTGGAGTTCTCGATGCTTTCAAACTCCATGGAGTCGGGGTCGACGATAACAAAATACCGGCAGCGACCAAAACGCGGGTCAACCTGAGCACTCAGGTCCGGTGCTGTAGCCGATACGGCTATTTTCATAAGCTTCTCCTCTCCTTTGTATATTCGGCTGAAGCAGGTATTACGAATCGCTGCTCATTTGCTTGATTCTTTCTTCGACCTGCGCCAGCTGCTCCCTCATGGCCTCTGCCTGGCTTTTCAGGTCTTCAATATCCTGGCTTTGGCCGGGATAAGGGTACGCCGGCGTACCGTAGAATCCGGGGTACACGCCGCGGGCGTAGTCGCCGCGACCGAGGCCGACATAAGGCCACGGGGGAGAAAAACCGCGAAAACCCATTCCAAAACCGCGGTATCCACCCATCCCGACGCCCCGCGGATTGCATAAGCCCCGACCGCCACCGGTCATGGGGCCCATACCACGAGGACCTGTCCTGTCAAATCCTGGCATTGTCTCTCACCTCCTTTCACATAGTCAATGCGGCTGGAAACACAATCTTTCCAGCCCGAGCAGGGCGGCAACTCCGGCCCCGGTTATACCAAAGATGATTAATTTCTTCCCATGAGTATCCGCCAGCGTTTTGATACCATCATAAGTAGCATTGACGATGGTGCTGCTGGTAGCCAGCACAATATCGCACCATTCGATGAGCCTTTCGGTATCGGTTCTGCCATCCCAGATTTCAGCGCCGAATTTCTTCGTGCCTGCATTCTTCGGGTTCAGGTCAGTGCAGCGGACATTGTCCGCGCCCAGCACCGTTACCAGGTTTTCCAGGATAGCCGGTTGGTAGCCTATCATGCCGACCTTTACTCTGCCATATTTTTCCAGTAAATATTGCGTCATCTCAACGGCACATTTCTCCGGTTCCTCGTCACGGCAGTGCCGGACACCGGTGACCATATCGAGGTACGCCATGACCGCATTGAGGGTAGTATCGAATATAGCGCGGCTGTCGCTGGAGTCCAGAGCCAGATTCAGGACGTCATTAAGAGACCCTATAAATTCATTGGGCCTGTCCGTGAACGCCTGACCGTAACTGCCTTTGAACCGTGCCTCAATCATAACCTCCCGGCCTTCCAGCAGGGGAAAGTCCTGCCGTGAAGGACTGCCGATAGCCTGTTTAGCCGTCAGCGTACCAACGGTAACCTCTACCGGCTCGCTTCCGAGATTATGTTCGGTGACGATTTTCCTGAATTTTTCTTTAACTTCTTCGATGGTAGGTTTCATTGCCAGTATTCCTTTACGTCCTCGGCATTAACGAGGTACCCTAGCTGTTCGAAAACGGCTTTGCCCTCGGCTGATGTTATAAAATTGATGAACTCCCGGGCGGCGTCTGTATCACGACAGTAGGTGGTAACCGCTATCTGCATCTCGCCTATGCCGGTAAGCTGCTCCGGAAGGAGATAGATATTCTCAATCTTGTCTGTATTTTGAGTCGCGTAGAAGTGCCAGAGGATACCGGCATCAACCTGCCCCATTATCAGCATCGTCAGCAGATTGTCGGGGCGGGCGGCTTCAGTAACGATATTATTTCCGATTTCTTCAGAAAGTCCCGCTTTGGCGAAGATTTCCGGGGCGTACTTGCCCAGCAGGGTTGTTTCCGGGCGGGTGACAGCTACCTCAATGCCCGGTCGGGCCAAATCAGCCAGGGTCTGGATATTTACTGGATTACCTTTCGGTACGGTGATGACCGGAATCATGTAAGCCACGCTCACGACCGTATCCGGGTCGATAGCCTGTATTTCCACAGCTTTCTCCATGAAACTCTGCTCGGGAGCAATATATAAATCACCGCTTTTCGCCAGCGTCATTTGAGAGAGGACCTCGCCCCCGCCGCCGTAGGTGACCTCGACCCTGATACCGCAAGCGTCCTGGAACTGCCGGCAAATTTCGTCAATGGCCGGTTTGGCCCCGGCAGCGGCAAAGACACTTAACGCCGAAGGTTCTCCGGAGCAGGAAACAGCCGGGCTCAGCAACGCTGCCAAAAGCACCGGGATAATTACCGCCAGCAAGGTACGGCGGGTCGGCTTTGAAAGCAAATTACCTGCCCCCTTTCTTCATGGTGAGCCGTCGGACACCTTTGATTTGCCGGTAAGTCGCTCCCTGACTGACACTTCTCAGGACAGCTTCCGGGTCGGTTACCAGTGTTCCCGCGACAGCGTCAATACCGTAATCGAAGAGAACGGGCGAAAGCGGCGCCGTTCCCCCGAGGACGACGACATACATCCCGGAATGGCAGAGGTTAAGCAGGTTTTCGATAGTATGGTTGGTAAAAGCGGTACCGGTAATGCCGATGACATCGGCCCGGGGAAGGAGATTTTCAGCTTCAGCTTCGCTCAGGTCACCTTCCCGGGGATTCTTCTCGATAACGGAGAGCTCGCCTGCCACGGTGCGGAGACGGGATACGAAGGGAAAGTGCCCGACCACTACTACCCTCTTTCCGTCTCCCCTGGTCATAAGCAACTCGGCGGCATTGAGCTCTTCACAACAGCTTTCATCGACCTCGATGAGGGAGTTGATAGCAGCCATGCCTATGGCTGCCTCGGCTTCACTCGATGAAAGAGCCAGACGCGACAGGCTTTCCGGATTCTCGTCGAGTAAAAGCCCGGCGTTTTTTACGGGGCTTTTATCATGGTGAGGACCGGGGTTGTGGGGTGTTGACGCCAGGCCGCATTGCCGGGTTAATACCGCCGTTTGAAAAGGACCCTGTCGGATATCCCGCAACGGGGCTTGGAAGTCTAAAGTAGCAAGAATGTCATTGATTATTTTCATCAGCTATCCTTAAACCCTGGAACGCAGGTGTTATACACTACGCCCGCGGTGCTTACCCCAACCCCTCCTTCCATGTCCGAATTCTGTCAAAGGCACCGCCTGTACATCCGATGTACTGCAGGTCGGACAGTATTCGGGCACAGCGCCAGCGGGTGTTGCCAGGTCCCATTCATGCCCTTGTCGGCAGCGGAACCGGTGAAAAGCCATCTCGAAATTCCCCCCTTTAATGTTCACCGCTTTACCGTTGAGAATAGCATCAGCTATCTTTTGACGGGCGGATGCCAGTACCCGCTGGAAGGTTGGCCGCGATATATTCATCTTCTCGGCGCCTTCTCCCTGCTCCAGCCCTTCTATGTCCTTGAGTCGGAGAGCTTCAGCCTCTTCTACTGACAGGACCACTTCCTCCAGAGCCCCTAATGGTATTCCGGCCGGCTTGAAATAGGTTACCTCCGGCAGGTAGGCTACTCTTCTGCATTTTTGCGGTCGGGGCATTTATCCAACAAATCCTTCCTGAGTTATGAGCATATGCTCATAATAATGTTAACATATAGTCGGTGAAGAGTCAATACCTGTTAGCTCGATTGTATAGACCAAATAGAAGAAAATGTCAGCCAGCTTTCAAGGAGTAGAAATACAATATAAAATCGTTGGTTTCAGGCACTTGTTTCAGCTATTTGGTACCTATGCGGGTTTCCTTAATGGTAGATACACATTACATTTAAATTTCTGGTCTCTAATTGTTCATTCCAAAAGAATGAAAGGCTGTTTTTAATTATCCGTGTTTGATTTATCCACAGTCTCCCGCAGCAGGTCGATTTGCCGCCGTAGCTTTCTCTGCTTCCGCTGCATAAACAAGATGTAACCGAAAACAACCGCCCATATCACTGTATAAGCAGCCAGAAGATAACCCGCATTTTCCATTTGAATATCCTCCTACTCGCTCTGAATATTCTTAAGATGTTTTACATCGGTCTCGAGTGCTTTCAGGCTGGCACTCTGTATAACCAGGAGAATGTATAGTAGCGTAAAAGCGGCCAGGCAGACCAGCAACGTTATGAGCATGGAAGTGGTAAGGCCACCTTCGAAGATAATGGTAGTCGGGTGCTGTGTCCGCCACAGGTTTACCGTAAAGAAAACAATGGGAACATCGATGAACCCCACAATGCCTATCACCGCGCTGTACCGGGCACCACGGGCGGAGTCGGTGGCAAGACTGTGTACCAGAAGATACCCGATGTATATCAGCCAGAGCACCAGCGATGTCGTGAGACGGGCATCCCAGGTCCACCAGATACCCCAGGCCGGTTTCGCCCATATCGGCCCGGTAATCAGGACCAGCGTAGTGAAGATAACGCCAATCTCCGCCGATGCGCTGGCAATGGCATCCCACTTTACGTTTCGCTTCCAGAGGTAGAGAATACTGGCGATAAAAGTAATAAAAAACGCCAGAAAGCTGACCCAGGCGACGGGTACGTGGAAATAGAATATACGCTGCACAATGCCGGAATTTTTCTCCGTGGGTACGTAGACGAAGACCATGCAGAGCGCCGCCACCATCAGGGCGAATCCCAGTCCCCACAATATGCCGTTTCTCAGGGCGTGATTACCGTTCATACTGCTTCAACTCCAATAGCACGATTGGTTACTCCTCGACCACAAATTCAAAGACAAGCGTCGCTACTACCAGATAAATAATATCAAAGGCTACCAATATTTGCAGCCATGTTGAAATTTCTCCCCAAGGCATGCCTGCCAGTACCGGACCGGTTGCCTTGACGGCGGAAACAATCACCGGCACCACCACAGGTAGAAAAAGGACAGGCAGCATGATATCCCTGGACCGGGTATTTACGGCTAAAGCCGAAAAAAGCGTCCCCACGGCTGAAAATCCCAGAAGAGCCAGTATGATAATAAGAGCAAGCCTCGGTAGAAATACAGGCAGGTTAAAAAGGGCTAAAAATATCGGCGTTATCACCACAGCTATTACCAGCATAAAGGTAAAAATACCCGCCAGCTTTCCCCAGTAGATAACGGCGCGGTCTACGGGACAGAGCATTAAGCCCTCCAGGCGAGAGTTCTCCTTCTCTACGGCGAAGGTACGGTTAAGGCCGATAACTCCCCCGAAGGTTAAAGCCACCCATAAAATACCTGAGGCTACCGTATCGTTCTGGTCAATTCCCGTATCAAAGGCAAAGTTGAAAATTACCACTACCAGCAGGACAAAAACAAGCACGGAAACGATTATCTCCTTGGTTCGGAGCTCATTGAGTAAATCCTTCCAGAAAATGGCGAATATTTTGATAAACGCTTTATTCATCTGTTTGGTTTGGTGCAACGGTCATAAATTTGCCGGAAATCCACCCCCGTCAATTCCTGTCCGGATGCCTGGTAAACGATTTTACCCCGGTCAATTATCACGATTCTATCGCCCAGTTCCAGCCCTCGCTCCAGGTTATGGGTGGTTATCAACACCGTCCGACTGCCGGAATCATCATTACTCATAACATCGCTTACCATAGCACCGGCATGCGGGTCAAGACCGACTTCCGGCTCATCGAGGAACAGGAATGAAGGATTATGGAGGACGGCGCGGGCCAGGGAAGCCCTCTGCTGCAGGCCCCGGGAAAGCGTGCCTACCCTGTCGTAGAGACGGGATTCAAGCTGCGCCCAGGCAGTCACTTCCCGGACTCGCTGTTCCAAATCCGCAATGTCGTACATTTTACCGTAGAATTTAAGATTTTCGAAAATGGTGAGGTCGTCATAAAGAAATGTCTGGTGACTGACCAGACTTATCATGCGCCGGATTTGCACCGAATTGTTCCGGATATCAATTCCATCCAGAAACACGTTACCAGCCGATGGCTTTAGTAATGTGGACAGAATTTTAAGGAGTGTTGTTTTACCGGCACCGTTAGGGCCGAAGACAACCAGGCACTCTCCCCGATTTACCTCAAGGTCAATGCCCCGGAGGGCACGGTGTTCACCGAAGGATTTTTCCAGTCCCCAAACCTCGATAGACCGGGTCGAGGATGCTGGCTTATCCCTGTTCATTACCACCGGCTCTCTTCTTCCTTCGTATCAGGTAAATGGCTATGCCGACAACGACCACCGCGATGATTATCCACAATATATAAAGAGGGAAACCGCTGCCTCTGGACAAATCAGAAAGCTGGAGATTGATAACCGAGTTACGCGGGAGATTCGTTCCCTGAAAGCGGAGATAGGACTCGCCGGAATCAGTGACCAGCGGCTCGGTCGGTGCCAGCTGGGTAACCGCCGCTTCGATATCCTCTCCTCTTATTAGAATCTCCAGGCTATTGGTAGGGTAATCGACCGTAAGAGGAACGGTAAACTCCGCAGTATCCGGTTTTGGCATACGATAAGCGTAGGCGAGCTGTCGCTCACCGGGAGGGAACGGCACCAGATAGGTGACCGTATTGCCTTCCATAAGCTGGAAATCAATCACCAGTTGCTCGGGAGCTTCAAATTCGAAGGCCCCCTCCGGCAGCGTAAAATCCAGCACACCATCCGCCCTTACGTATGTTTTATCTCCGTCGTTAACCAGCCAGTGGATTTCGGTTATCTTAAGGGTTTCCTCCTCGATATCCACTATTTTACGGGTCAGCCCGCTCCTTATTAAATCGTCGCTATCGGTCGCATCACAAACCCACACTTCCACATAGGCCGTCGCCGCTTCCGGCTCAAACTCAACCGGATAGTAGTAATCAACATCCATGTAGCTGGCGGCAACCAAATATTCATATTCCAGGTTAATGCCATCGAACTGAAAACTACCTTCATCATCCGTGCTGATGGTTGTTGTATCCGTCAGCGCATCATTAACGTAGGTAAGCAGGGTAACCTCAACTCCCGCCACGCTGCCGCCGCCTTCGGTGCCATTAAACACCTGGCCGCTGATTATGCCTTCGGCCGGTTCTTGGGCGAAAGCAAACGTCGGTACTCCCGTGAGAAGAAAAATAATAATAAATAATATTATAAAACGACGCATAGCCTACTCTTTACCTCCGGAAAGCTGCTTCTCCCTGAAGGAGAAAGATACGGCACCACCTATCAGGAAGAATGCACCCCCCACCCATATCCAGACAATCATAGGATTCACCAGCACCCGGAATGTTGCCGATTTATCATCCGGGTCAAAATCAGTCCAGACCAGGGAAATAAATAGGTCCTCTGCCGCCGTAGTGCGTACGGCCACCTCGGCAAAGAAATTATCATGGCTGAACCAGTAAGCGTAGCTGGGATGCATCATCCCCACCGGACTGCCGTTCCTGCTTACCGTCATTGTGGCAACCGCGCTTATCTTAGCGCTGTCCTGTTTGAATACCAGTTCATCGTAAGATAAGTCGTATTTTCCGGCACTTACTGACTCACCGATATCAAGCGTCACGGTTTTCTCGATGTTGTAGAAGGATGATGCGATGATGCCGAGAGCCAGGAGAACAATTCCGATATGGACGAGAAAGCCGCCGTACCGCGCCCGGTTGGCACCGAGAAGCGAAAAGAATGCCTTTATAAAATTTTCCGCCTTGCCGCGGTGCCGGGCTAAGGTCCCCCGGTACCACTCCCGGAAAATTACCAATAACGGCAAGCCGCATAGTATCACCACGGCAATGTACCAGTTACCTACTCCGGAAATGAGAATAGCCCCGGAGATAACAGCGCCAGCCAGGAAGAAGATAATAATATTACGCCTTGAGGACTGCCACGTCGATTTACCCCAGCCGAGTAGAGGGCAGACTCCCATAAGAAATACGAGAAGGAGCATTATCGGCCCGCAGGCAGTGTCAAAATAACTGCGTTCTAAAGCTATCCTGGTACCTCCCAGCGCCTCGACTATTCTCGGCAATACCGTTCCGATGAGAATAATAATTACCAGTACCACCAAGATGATATTGGTAACAAGAAAAGCGACTTCCCTGGATATCAGGGAGGGCTTTCTTTCTTCACCCTTGAAATCCCGACGGCGTATATACAGCAATATCGATGAGCCGATAATCACCACTATCATCGCAGTTAGAATGTAAGGCGGAAAGGTTGAACCGTAAAATCCGTGCAGGGGAGACTCGATACCGCCGTGGGTGATGAAGGGACTGAGCAGAGTAAAAACAAACGTAAACAATACCAGGTATAAGCCCCATTTATTCAGGTAATTCCTCTGCCTGCCCATTGCCATCGAGTGAATAAAAGCCGTCCCCAGAAGCCAGGGCATCAGCCCGGCGTTCTCCACGGGGTCCCAGGCCCAGTAGCCCCCCCAGCCCAGCTCATTGTACGACCACCACATACCGACGATGTTGCCAATACCCAGGACGCACCAGGCAAAGATTGCCCAGCGTCTCATAAGGTTATCTCGCCATATATCCGGACTGCGGTTGATAACCGCCGCCATGGCCAGGGCAAACACGACGGCAAAGCCGGCAAATCCCAGGTAGAGAAGCGGAGGATGTACCAGCATGCCGAAGTTCTGTAGTAAAGGATTCAAACCGAAACCATCAAAGACGGGGGAAGTCTGCGGTGCAAAGATATTAGCCACCAGCACTACCAGGACTATAAAGAATGCCTGGATAATGGCCAGAATAGCAATCGCGTAAGAAATAACGCGTCGGTCAGCTTTCCCGGTCTGCCAGACCAGCAGGGCTGAAAATAGGGATATCAGCCATCCCCACAAGAACATCGAGCCCGCTTTATCGGCGTAAAGGGCACTTAATGAATATAAAGCGGGGAGGTCGCGGCTGGAATGTTCAGCCACAATCTTAACACCGAAATCATGGGTAAAAAACGCGTACAAAATCAGGGCTAGCGCCAGCGTGTAAAGTCCGAATATACCAAGGATACCGTACCGGGCGCTTTTATACAGGCGCTCGGATTCTGCCCGGGCACCAATTATGGAGGCTATTATCGAAAATACGGCAACAGGGAGGATAATAATTAAGGCAATACGTCCGATTTCTATCATTTAACTCATTCTAACAGAGCTTCGTACTTGGACGAGCATTTCATGATAATCTGGGTTGCCCGGAAAACGCCGTCGGAGCCGTATTTCCCTTCCACCAACAGATTGGACCCCGCTTTGAATCCGTTAGGCTGACTCCCGTTATAAATAACCGGCATATTTCCCCCACCCTCGGTAACGGTGAAGCTGAGTTCGAGTTTTTCGGCATTCCATTCAATTGAATTATCTGCTATTGTACCAGCTATTCTCAAATTTGTATCTTCAAATTGGTCAATTCTATCGTAGAATTCGCTTACCCCCAGATAGTAGCTGGTAGAGTTATTGATGATTAAAACCAGCAGATATATTACAGCCGCTAATACTATCACGCCGCCGATTACATATTTCTTCTTCATATTAATGGAATCTTTTGAATGAGTAACCCAATTTCAAGTCTACTCTGGAAATATTTAGCCTGTCAAACAAAAGAGATGTTGACTTAGGCTACCCCAGTATGGTATCATTCAAGCTGGAATGCTCTGCAGTGTTAAAACAAGATTTTACGGTACTAACACTATTTCTATCTTCAACTATTTCCCTTTCTATCCACTGGTATTATCTGGCAGCTACATGATTCAATCTGACAGTACTTTAAGCCGGTGTGCACATAATCAAATAATACCAAAATCAAACATGGAGGATTACAGATGCGTTTAAGACTATGGTTAACTTTAGGCACGATAATAATATTACTGGCATCGCTGCTGTCGATGCCGCTGCTTTCCGCCTGCGGTGGAGGAGAAGAAACCACGACAGCAACTACATCGCCACCAACCTCGACCACGACGACGGTAGTCGAGGTAGCAGAATTTGAGGTAGTTGAAGCTGCTGTTGCCGACTACCTGACTCACATGGCTCCGAATGTTACGGCATCCGATTTACACATGCAGATTGCCGAGGGTGATGCCCCATATATCGTCAGCCTCCGCAGTGCCGAAGATTATGCCAAGGGGCATATCCCCGGTGCCGTCAACATGAAATTCAGTGACCTGACGACGCTCCCCAAGGACAAGGAAATCCTGTTATACTGCTACACCGGGCAATCGGCCTCATTCGGGGCCGCCGTACTGGGCGTCCTGGGTTACGATGTCGAGAATCTACGAAACGGCATGTCCAGTTGGTCAGATGACCCGGCTATTTATATAACCCGCTTTAACCCGGAGACAGACCAGGGTAGCTTCAGTACCGAAACCACCGCCAATGCCGGGGGTTCCTATAGTATGCCCGTGCTGAACAACACGGCTTCCAGCGACGATGCTGAAATTATTCTGGCCGCTGCCAAGACTGTTTCGCCCAAATATATCACCGCCGCTGACCTCAATATGAAGATAGCTGAAGACGAAGACATGACCATCGTCAGCATACGCAGCGCGGAACTTTATGCCGGAGGTCACATCCCCGGTGCTATCAATATAGCAATAGGGAGCCTAGTTGATAATCTTGATAAACTTAATCCTGACGTCCCGGTATATGTGTACTGTTGGACCGGTCATTCCGCCGCTCAGGCAACAGCCCTGCTGCAAATGCTGGGTTACGATGCCTACAGTTTGAAATTCGGTATGTGCGGCTGGAGCGATGACCCGGCCATTAATGCCGGAGCGTGCTTTGACGCGGCCAGCGTCGCGGGTTACGCCACGGAACCGTAAAAATATATAATAATCCTGCCTGTCCAGAGTCATTCTCGGGGCGGGCAGGACAAAAACCATCAGTTACTCTATAATATAGCTAGAGATCGGAGTGGCTAATGAAAAAACTGGTTATAGCAGTTCCCGTCATAATTGTTCTGATTGCCTTAGTCACAATAGGGTGCACCAATAAAGGTCTGATAGGACCTACACCTGGCGCTGGCGATGAGGCAGTCAGCAATTGCGTTACCTGCCATACCGATAAAGTGCTTCTTCAGGAACTGGCCGTTACCGAAGAAGAAGCTACATCAGCAGAGACCACGGGCGAAGGCTGAGGCGGTGATTTACCTCCGTTGGAGGTATGGGAGAAGGTCTTCGTCAAGGATGCCGAGTTCATGCAGAGCACCCACGGTAAGGTGGGCTGCGTTATCTGCCACGGCGGGGACAGCCAGGAGGAAGATAAAGAGCTGGCGCACGTGGGTGTGGTGAGAGATCCGTCCGAGGGTAACTGCAACACCTGTCACCAGGATATCGCCCAGGCTCATGATGTGAGTCTCCATGCCACTCTGAGCGGCTTTGAGTCCGCTCTCGCAGCCAGGGGTGGCGATGTATCTGAAGGTTCGCCGCTGGCAACCGCGATGGAAAACCACTGCCAGGAGTGCCACACGTCCTGCGGTCAATGTCATGTCAGCCGCCCGGACGAGCTCGAAGGCGGCCTCGTTTCCGGCCACGAATTCCGTGAGACCCCATCCATGCAGTACAACTGTATCGCCTGTCACGGCTCACGCGTCGGCGATGAATACCTTGGCAATAACACGGGTATCCCGGCCGACGTCCACTGGACCCAGGCGACGATGCTCTGCACCGACTGCCACACCGATGTGCTTCACGGCTCCGGGGAGCTGGTGGATACCCGTTATGATAACCCGAATGCAGCCAAGTGCGAAGACTGTCACCTGGACGTCTGGACAAACACCGAAGGCAATCCCCAGCACGAGCAGCACCTGAGTGACCTCTCCTGCCAGGTGTGTCACTCCGTAGCCTACAAGAACTGCTACGGCTGCCATGTTTCCATTGATCCGGAAGGACTACCCTGCCGCACCAGCGAACCGTCGGTGATGCAGTTTGAAATCGGCTATAATCCCCTGCGGTCTTCGGAAAGACCTTATAAATACGTGGTGCTGCGCCACGTGCCGACGTGTACCGGTACCTGTGATTATTATGGGGAAAGTCTCCTTCCGGATTTTAACGCCGTCTCGACATGGAAGTACGCCACCCCCCACAACATCCAGCTGCATACGCCCCAAAACGAGAGCTGCGATGCCTGTCATGGTGATACCGATTTGTTCCTGACCGAAGAAGACATCAGGGCTGGGGAGAAAGATGCCAACCGGGACGTTGTTGTCGACGATTTCCCGGAACCTGTAGGGAAGTAAGTATATTATGGAGATAAGCCGCAGGGATTTCATAAAAGGCGGAGCTGGAGCAACCGGCCTGCTTCTATTAACGCCAACAGCCATGGCTATGGCAAAAAATTCGCAGACCAGTAAAGGCAAGGCCATGCTGATTGACGTTACCAAGTGTGTAAACTGCTGGTGGTGCTACGCCGCCTGTAAGGAATACAACAAACTTCCTGCGACAGCCGAGCCCGACCTTGAGCAACCCCCGGCGCTTTCACCCGATGTCTGGACAACGCTGCACCCGGTCAAGAAGGATGACCAATGGGTCTCTCGAAAGAAAGCGTGTAATCACTGTACCGATGCCGCCTGTGTTGAAGTATGCCCTACCGGAGCTTTGAGTTATAACGATATGGGTTTTGTCCAGTACGACAAGGAGAAATGCTCCGGATGCGGCTATTGCGCCGAATTCTGTCCCTTTGACGTACCCCAAATGGAAACCAACAAAGTAACCGGCGTGGCTATCATGAATAAATGTACTTTCTGTCATGACCGGGTTACCAACGGTGAGCAGCCTGCCTGTGCTGCCGCCTGCACCACCGGCGCCATTAAATATGGAGAGCGTACCGAGTTGATAGCCGAGGCTGAAGAAAGGATTGCCTTCCTTCAACAAAGTAATAGCCAGGCTTCGGTTTACGGTGTTGATGAATTACAGGGTTTGCATGTAATGTATGTCCTCAATGATTCGCCTGAGATATACGGACTACCGGTTGACCCCGAAGTGCCAGCTACTAATACCGTCCGTGATATATTCAAATGGCTCGGTTCCGGCCTGGCGATTGTCGTATTAGCAGGCTTTGGATTGAACTATCTGGTCGCCCGTATGAGGATGAGAAGGGGAGAGAAGTAATGGCAGAAGCACGAGTGGTCGAACGTTTCAGGAAGCGTACTGTCTGGTTTCACTGGATTCATACGGCGGCTTTTCTGGTACTGCTGGTCACGGGGGCTATTCTGTTTCTTCCCGGCCTGGGAGCTCCGGCCGCGGGTGGTCTTACCAGGTCTATCCACCGTATCGCCGCGGTAATCTTTATCGCGGCGCCGATAGCATATTTCATTATCAACCCAAAGATGTCATTGCGTTTCATCAAAGAAACCCTTACCTGGGGCAAAGACGATATAGAATGGCTACGCCTGGCGCCCGATTATTATTTCGGCGGTGACGATTCGAAAATGATTCCACAGGGTCATGTGAATACCGGACAGAAGATGTGGGAGTTTATTGTGCTGGCTACCGGGATTCTCTTTGTGGTATCCGGTATTTTTATGTGGTTCCTCAAGGATACTCTGTCGCCGGGTGTTTTCCAGTGGATGGTTATTGTCCACGATTTTGCCTTTATTCTGGCTTTCCTGATGCTACTGGTACATATCTATACCGGTTCCCTTCATCCCAGAATGACAGAATCGCTGCGTTCCATGTGGGATGGGAAAATCTCCAAACACTATGCCAGAAGCCACTACAGCAAGTGGTATGATGAGATATCTAAAGGTAGTAGCTAGCTATTTTATAGTCAGATTGGTATATCTATTCGCCTAAGTGCACCCTGCCCCATACCCCTACTACCCGCACCATAGATTCATAGACATCGGGATCGGTCTTGCTACCTCTGGGAGTGCAAATCTTGATATAGTTATTCAGTACCAGTGCTCCAACACTATCAATGGCTGAGCGAACTGCCGCCAATTGGGTTACGATGCTTTCACATTCGCGTTCATCAGCAACCATTTTCTGAAGACCACGTACCTGGCCTTCTATCCGCTTGAGTCGCTTAACTATTGCTTCTCTTGTCACCTCGATTTTATTATCGGTCGCCATTATTTCCTCCGTTACGGAGCATATCTCCACAGGACGTTTTACCCCACAATTCTACCTTACTGGTTCATAAATTCCAAGATATGCTGTTGACATTAATAGCTACAGGTGTTATCCTATACCCCAGTAGGGTATCTTCGGCTTAGCTACCCTAATGCTCCAGTGAATTACCCGGCTTATTTAATGGTCGGGTAATTCATTTTTTTATAATGTGCTATAGAGCAGCGCTATAAGCAGACTGGCAACGAGATCTATGAGACGTTTCAATAATGGAAGGGAGAATGGCCCTCCCTTGCCAAATTAGTCACTACAATCTATGACTAACTGATATTATTGTCAAGCTGGCATGCGCTTCAGTAATCGCGGTTTTCCCCGAGGGCTTACGCTGACTCGACTCCGCCCCCCGTTGGTTGGCGCCTGCCCCTGGGCTTGGTGTGGGGCACCACGTCGCGAATCCGGGCTCGCTACGCTTGTGGTGAGTCCCGTACTTCGCGGGTAGGTTACCTGCGGATCAACAATAGGGACGGAGCCCTCAGGCGAGAATCCGGGGCTCAGTGGATTTACAGAGGCATCAGGTGGCTCGTGCCGTTTGCTCAAATTGTTGAAAACCGCCCTTAGTGCCGGCAATCCCCATCAATCAAGTAACTACCTTTATCTCCTAATACGTTAAGTAAGGAGTACGAAATAATAATATAATTATTATAGCCAAAACTGTATACTTAACAGAAACAATGAACGTAACTGAGATTTCTTACGCATGATTGGACAAATATCCCAATGTTTCCGCTATGGGTATTACCCTGCGAATTTATAAAATTGTAGCAGAAAAGGTAAAACTCTATTCAGTAGAGCTAAATAAGAAACACGAAATGTGTGATATGATATTACCAAACTAACCGGAAAATCATCATGGCAGAGAATATCTTAAACAGCGTCGAGTTCCAGATGAGTCTGCTCATGTTTGTGGCTCTGGCCGGTTATCTACTGGCCTATGGTTTTAATCAATCGGCGGTTGTCGGCATCATCATAGCAGGAGTTATTGTCGGTCCCAGCTTGCTTGGTTTAGTTACCTATACCGACTTTGTTTCCAGTCTGGCCCACCTCGGGGCTGTAGTCCTACTTTTTACCATCGGATTAGAGTTCGAGTTGAGAGACATTACCAAACCCAGATATCTGGTGATTGCTATAGCCGGAATAATTCTCCCCTGGGGAGCTGGATTTCTACTGGCTGAGGCCTTTTCTTTCGACTTTAATTCGTCAATATTCATTGGTACAGCAGCCACAGCTACCAGCATTGCCATTACTGCCAATGTTCTCGAAGAGATGGGCAAGCTCCAGACCAAGGCAGCACGCGCTATCATGGGGGCTGCTATTATCGATGATATTCTGGCTCTGCTGGCGCTGACCGTTTCCGAACAATTGGTGACCGGTTCGCTACAATCCCTGACGATATTGGCTGGCCTGGGCAAGGCGGTGGCCTTTTTGATAATCGGCGCTTTCCCGGTAAGAATATTATTGCGTCGGGTCATGCTCTGGTTTGACGATACCAGGGTAGCCCGGAAGTTCCCGCAGTCGATTTTCATCTTCGCTATGATGATAGCTTTTTTGTACAGTATCGGCGCGGAAGCCGCCGGGCTATCGGCGGTGGTCGGCTCCTTCCTGGCCGGTGTAGCCTTCGCCAGCATGGAGCTCAAACAGGGGGCAATATTCCACCGGGGAGCGGAGCATCTAAAAATCATCTTCGCTTCTATCTTTTTCATCTCTCTGGGCGTCTTACTCGATGTTCATGCTATCAACGGGCATATTATCATCTTTATACTGGCTTTGACCGCCGTGGCAGCTGCCACTAAAATCATCGGTTGCGGGGTGCCGGCCAGATTATTCGGCTACAATATGAAGGACTCGGCTATTATCGGGGTCGGCATGATGCCAAGAGGCGAGGTAGCTATGATTGTTGCCCTTATCGGGCTGTCCAAGGGATGGATACAGCAGGATACATATGCCGCTCTGGTAACGATGAGTTTGCTGACCACAATCATTCCACCGCTCTTATTGCGAAACTGGCTTTTCAAATCACGCAAGAATTGACAAAATCATGCTAGCTTAACTGGTTTTGTGCATCGATCGGATTGTCCTCCCCGTTGACCTGCGGTAAACCACTTCGATAACAAAGGATACGGCTACCATTATCACCAGCACCAAGATTTCTGCCGGGGAAGTGGTGGCCCTCTGGATTATCAGTATAATCAGGGCTATGAGGCAAATGACTGCACCGATAAGGGATATCCAACTATGCGAATCTTCCTTTTTCGCTAGTCGGAAATTTGCCAGGTTTACCGCCGCGAAAATCAGGAGAAATCCCGAACTCCCCATCGTTGAAATACTGGATAGGTTAAAAAGGTTAGCTGCCAATAAGGTCAATCCTGACGTGATGAGCAGTCCTTCGATAGGTCGTTGCCAGACCTCTCTATCAAGACTTTCCGGCAGTTCACCTTCCTTGGCTATCACATAACTGACCCGCGTTGTTCCATACAAAGTAGCATTGATGGCAGAAGCAGTTGATAAAAGGGCGGCAACGGCAATCAGAGCAAAACCGGCCGAACCCAGGAAGGGCCTAGCAGCTTCAGCCAGAGCGTAGTCCTCGGCGGCTACGATATTATCTATAGATAAATTGCCCACTGCTACCAGAGAAACCAGAACATACAATCCGATAACAAACAGTACTGAAGTAAAGTAAGCCCGGGGCAGTGTCCGGCGTGGATTACGCACGTTTTCGGCGGTGTTGGCAATAAGCTCGAATCCTTCGTAGGCAAGAAAAATAACCATGCCCCCAGAGACCAGCTGCAATGGACTGCTCCAGGCTGCCGGTGTGATATTCTGTGTATCTATACTCCGTAAACCGACTACTAGGAAAAACAAGAGGATAAGAATTTTAGTAGCCACGATGTAATTTTCAGACCTGCCGACAACTCTGGCACCGAGAATATTTAGAAATGTGAATATAAGTATTACCCCGCTGGTAAAAACGTGCCGCCACAGAACCTGGGATGCAGCAGGGAAAAAACTGGCACCATAACTTCCAAAAGCATAAGCATATAATGAAAGCATAATAATATAGCTAAGCCAGAGTAATATATTCATTCCGCCCGTGAAAACACCGGGGCCGAACGCCTGATTCAAGAACTCGACTGTTCCCCCGCGAGTAGGATAGGCCACGGATAATTTGGCGTAGGAGTAGGCGGTCAATAGAGCAACCACGCCGGCGATGAGAAAAGCCAGCGGCGTACCTCCGTTGGCAATTTGCACGGCCAGGCCGAGAACAGCGAAAATCCCGCCTCCTACCATCCCACCGATGCCGATGGCTGTGGCTGACCAGAAATCTAAGGTCTTTCCTTTAAGCGGGCTGATGCTCATATTTGACTCTTGTATAGAACAACGCAACGGTGGTCATTTTACTTTATACTTTTACAATGCCTATAATGGCTCATTATAGACACAGAAAAAGGACAAAGCCAAATTAATTAATATTTTTATGGAGAAGGAGTAATATGGTATTCATTCCCGTACCGTTGCTGATTCTTGCCTGGATAATAGCTATTTTGTTGTTGGCGAATTCCTCTGTGATACTTATCAACATCTTTGATTTTCCGGCAAATGCCATGCGCCATATAATTTCCTTTCTGGCAGCAGCCGGAACAGTCACCGGGCTTATATTTATTCTGGCCGGGATTATACGATCTTTAGATCTACTCAGGCGCCGCTAGCTGGAATAAGGTTGTCCTGATGTTAATAACAAACTCCGGGAAGGTACGAATTGATTTACCGGCGGACATCAAATATAATAGCGTATTATGAAAAACGATATCGAATCTTTGGTAGCAGATTTCACCTGTGACGACGTGATAAAATGCCAGACCGCGCGGCGGAAGCTGGTAGACATGGGGAGTACGGCAGTAGAGACACTGGTCAGGGAGTTATCCAACAAGAGGCACTGGGTACGCTGGGAGGCCGCCAAGGCTCTCGGTCAGATTGGTGATAAAGCTGCGGCCGAGGCACTGGTACAAGCTCTGGAGGATAACGAGTTCGATGTACGCTGGCTGGCGGCTGAGGCCTTAATTAACATCGGCCAGGACTCGTTGGAGCCGTTACTCACGGCGCTGGCAGACCATGGCGATAAATCTCTGTCGCTGCGTCAGGGGGCTCATCATGTCCTTCATGATATGGACAGAAGTGGCTTGGACAGAATCCTGAAACCGGTCATGGCTGCCGTTGAAGATATAGCGCCTTCGATTGAAGTGCTACAGGTAGCCAAAAAAGCCCTGAATGCCTTACGGAGCCGATAATCTCCCTATTCTATTGAAAATATAACGCCGAACTCGCTCCCGTGTTGCACCAGATATATAATCGTCCAGACGATGATCGACAGGAAACTCAACCAGAGAAAGAGTGTCATGCCGCCGTGTCCTTCTTTGATTTCATCGGCATAGTTAGTGGAATGAGCTTCCGTATCATGCACCGAGTAGCCGTGGCCGCTTCGGAGAATAAGCCAGGTGAGAATAACGACGCTGACCGCCACCCCTATGACGAGATAAAACGTGTTCATTGTTGTTTCTCCTGATGGTTATCTTTCTTCTTTTCCTTATCGATATCATCACCGTCATCCAGCATGCGGTACTTGGCATCTTCCACATTATGGAACTGCCGCGACTTTATTCCCCAGATGAGGAAACCCAGGAAAATCACCAGTATCAGCAGGGTCATTATAGTTTGTGCTACTGTCGCCTCGTTCATATCACTCTTCCTTCAGGTTTCTGGCGAAATTATCGGTATATAGCGGCGCCCACTTGCTGTTATAGTCGTCGGCTGTCGAGAAACCCTGGATGTAGAAGACCAGTCGGTAGATTTCATCATAGCTTAAGGCATATTTCCAGGGAGGCATATTGGTGGTCTCAACCCCCTCCTCTACCTTCCAGACCCAGCGTCCGTAGTTGGTGAAGTCTGAGCCGCTCTCCTCGAAGTCGGCCGGTTCGGGATTTATATAGCCCCCCGGTGTGAGGATAGAAGCCGGTCCATCCCCGTGACCGTCAGTACCGTGGCACTGGGCACAGTAAAGTTCATAAAGCTGCTGGCCCATGTTGTATTGCTCCTGTGTACCGGTTATCGGCGGGGTGATACCGGTTTCATCGTTGAACTTATCGCCCTCTGCGTCCGAGATATCGCCGCTCACCGTTCTCAGTGCCCCGTTAGCGAAGCTCAGCTCGTAGGTATTGATTTCCCAGATGGTCTCTTCGTCCAGCGATAGCGCCCAGGGCGGCATGGCGGTGCCGGGCACCCCCGAGCTGACGCGCCAGTACTGGAAGGTATCCTGAGGTTCAGGGTAGTTTATCAGCCTTTCGTGGAGATTTGCCGGGCGGGTTACCACCTGCCGGGCGTAAGGCCCCTGACCGTTGCCCGAACAACCGTGACATGACAGGCATTTCTGTGTGTACAGTATCTTTCCCTCATCAAAGAGTGTCGCCCAATCTGCCCCCAGAGAATCGCTGCCGGAAAACGTCTGGTTATCCGAATTGTAGTCTGGCGCTACTTGCAACATCATCGGCAAATAGGGGTTGGTCTTGTCCTGGTATTCGGCCGGGATGGGTGGCTGAAACGCGTTAGGGTTCAGGTCCTCGGAACCCAGGTTCTGCACATAGGCGGCTAATGCATCCAGGTCTTCTGTGGCGAGGAAGGCGAAGGGCGGCATGATAGAGCTGGGGGAAACGCTGCGCGGGTCGGTATGGTGCAACACATGCCACTCGGTCGGTCGCTTACCGCCTATCTGCCCGAGGCTCGGCCCGGTGCGTTCCGTACCGAGGAAGTTAGGTATGGAGTAGTAGAAGTCACCGCTTTCGCTGGTCACCCCCATCGCCCAGTCCTGCGGACGGACGAACTGGTTATGGCAGTAGAAACAGCCGTTAGCCTTGTAGAGCTCCTGCCCCTGTTCCTCTTCCGCCGAAAGCTCGTGCGCCCGCGCGCTCGGCTCGTCGATAGTAAACATATAGGGCATAGCGACGACCATAAAGGTCATGATGATAAAGACGACCATGCCGCCGATGGTAATCATCGGTACGTTAATTTTTTCCTGGCTGCGGCGCATGAATTCAGAGTGACGTTTCTCGGTCCTACTTTCTACCGGTTCATGCTCCGGTTCCTCGTGAGGACGCCTCGACCGTATAAAAGTCATGATAATGTTGTAAGCGAAGACAAATGCTGCCAGGACGACCACACCCCCGGCCATCGCCCGAAAGATGAAATGGACTTTAAGTGTCACCAGCGTTTCCACTACGTTGATATGCGTCCACCAGTTGGAATTTGCTACCAGCCCGACAATCGTCATCGCCAGGAAGAAGAAAATAAATCCCACGAAAGCTACCCAGAAGCTTAGGCGCATCATGTGGTTGCTGAAAACCCTTAACTTTAGTATACGGGGAACGAGGTAATATGCCGCCCCCACCGCCAGGAAGCCGAAGCCGCCCAGCAACGCCAGGTGGGCATGGCCGACCGGCCACTGGGAAAAGTGGGTGAACATGTTGGCATCCCGCAGCGCCTGGAAACTGCCCTGAATGGACGCGAGGACATACATGAAAAATCCGGCCATGATAAAGAGCAGCGGGACATTGCCGAGGAGTTTGTTCCACGATCCCCGCAGGGTAAGAAGGATATTGGTACCGAAAGTTATAACCGGCACGAGCATGAGGATGCTCATGATGATGGCGATGGTCTTGAGCCACTCGGGAATCGGCGCCTGAAGCAGGTGATGAGCGCCGACACCGGTATAGAAAAACGCGATGGTGAAAAAAGCGATGAGTGAAAGCAGATGACTGTACAGCGGCCGGTTAATCAGCTTGGGAACGAAGTAATACCAGGCGGGAATGCCCAGCGTAGTAAACCAGAGGCCGAGAACGTTATGACCATAATACCAGTTGAAAATGGCGTCCTGGATACCGTTGAGGGCCCCGGTTGGCGGTTGCCACATAACGTTGCCAATGAAATAGACAATCGGGAACCAGAGCAGCGTGCCCATGTAATACCAGAGCGATACGTAAAGTTTCTTTTCCCGCCGCCTTAATATCGTGCCGAAAACGATGTATCCCAGCAGGAATAATGTCGCCATAACGGCGACATCTATCGCCCAGGGGAGCTCGGCGTATTCCCGACCCTGACTACCGCCGAGGAGTATCCAGATAATACCTCCCAGTATAGCCCCGTTCCAGAGTATGGCGGCCAGCATCGCCAGGCGGGGTCTGTAAAGCTGGGTGGCGCACAGCCGCGGAACAATCCACAACATAACGCCGAGAAGACCGGATGAAATGAAACCGAACAGCACGCCGTTGGTATGAGCCGGACGGACAACGCCAAAGGTAAACCACGAAGTATCACCGATAAAATCAGGCAGGAAAAACTTAATGGCGAGGATAAAACCGAAGGCGGCAAAGAACGGGAACCACAGGACTGACATCAGGAACCATAATTTGGCTGCCCTGTCTCCGGAGTGGTGGTCTACGCCCACCGCGGATGGCTGTTCGGTCAATGATGCATCCGGCAAATTGCCACCGTTTTCTGTCATTACAGCTCTCCGAATTTTATAATATTAACCTTATCATCCTTGCTTGTCAAATCATCAGTTTTGACAATTGACCCTAAATTGGATTGCAAAATCCTGAAAGAATCAGTACACTCACGTTAAGGAAAGAAGGCATCGAATGACAATATTTCAAGGGACTTCGCAGGATATATACGTTCACTGGCTGATACTGGCACTCGGCATCGGTATCCTCATCTCCGGCATTGCCGTCATTACTACCTGCCGGAGCGTTGCCGGGTTTTTCCATCTCCTCCAGGGCAAGGATTCGCTCAAGGCCAGAGTATATAACACGTATTTCAGGTTTCACTCCTATTACTGGGTTGCTTTCGGGCTGTTCCTGGTGCTCCATCTTATGGTTACCATAGTACATATTGGCCTGCCATCATCCGGCGAGCCGTATGCCCTCGCTCACCAGGTAGTGTTTTACTCGGCGATTGTCAATTTCTTACTCGTCCTAGTGGTGTTTACTTCATGCAAGAGTTTTCTCAGTCTCGTCAGCCTTTTTACTTCCAGGAACCCTCTTTCCGGGAATATCTTCAAGGGGTTCTACAGATTTCACTCAATTCTCTGGTGGCTGCTGGCTGTTTCTTTCATCGTGCATATTGTCTTTGGGATTATTCACGCAATTAATACCTGAGATAACATCCCCGATCTCTTAAAATTGAATATCTTACACCTTTTTACCGTTATGCTTATGCCCTAACCGGAAGAATGATATCCGTCTTTGTTCTAACAGGCTTGAAATAGTACGGTAGGATAGAGTTCGACTCTACTTGAATGTACAGATTTTGACATTCCGTTTAGCCTCAAAATCAGCGCAATATAATAGCGGAATCAATGAAAAGAAACTTATTGGATGGTGGAATTACCTAGACTCATAGCGGAGGGCTATGCCAGATCATCGGTATTTGCGGTTGATAAGAAGTTTAAGTCTGAGCAGCGGATTATGCCTGCCAATACAGAACCTATGCCAGAAGACCTATGGGAACTTCGCTATCAGAATCAACGTCTACCGGGTATCATGTAGCAGCATTCTATTTAATGACAATGTTAAAGCCGGTGTGTTCCTTATAGGTATCCCGCATGACTCGTTCAGCGACATCTTTTTGTCGATTATGTACGATTACTGAGTCTTGTATGGATAAAGCGGGAATAGTAAGCTGCAACAGCTTTAGAATGGCAGAGGTCATATTGTCCGATTCCAGGAGCATTAGCTTATTCGCCAATGCGTTGTAAACGTACTTCTCAATTGCCGGATGGGCCTTCTTGATGGCTTCTACAGATTTTTTCGGAGTCAAGTTGTACTTTTTTAACTCCCAATATAAAACTGGTTCAGGAACAGCCTATGCATAGATAACATCTTTCCTTGTTAGAGATGCAGACGGCAAGCCGATGGTAATGGTACGTGTGGGAAGGGAACTTTGTCATCCCTAATACCATCTTATTGGGGCTTTAGCTTCAGGTGGTACTTTTTAGTACCACCTTGTTATTTATAATGGTAAATATTCATGAAATAATCTTTAAAAATGGTGGGATAAGTGAGTTTTTGTTAATTTAAGTGAGATTGAAGTTGATATTTAACGCTGATAAACTTTAAATACCAATATATGACGATTTAAGGGGTGTGAGAGCGACATTCAAGATAATAATAACCAATAAGAAGTCGTAAAAGTAAAAATAATTTAATGTAAAAATAATATTGCGTAATATCGAAGGGGGCAATGATCTGTACCTGTAATTGGACACTTGGGTAGCAGGGAGTCACTAGTGTAACCGACCTTTGTCAAGGTCGGTTCTTTTTTTGAAAATAGTAGTAAGTATCCAAATCAAAGAGGGGGAAATTTCGGGATGAAGATGAGCAGGATTTTAATTCTATTTTTGGTAATCGTATTTCTTTCGAGCCTGTTACCCATAGGCAGTGGTGTGCTAGCCGATGCTACTCCAATTACTTTCTCAGGGGAGGAACTCCTGGGGAGACCTACGGATAATTCAATAACTATTAATATAGTTCCCGATGATAATATTGATGTTTATTACGAATACGGTACTTCTCCCGGGGTATACGGAACATCGACGCCCATTCTGTTGGCTACAGGTGGGGAACCACATGAAATTGTTATCAGCGGACTTGCGCCGAATACCAGGTACTACTACCGAATGCTATATCAACAGCCAGGTGAAACCGGCTGGATAATAAGAGATGAACACACTTTTCATACGCAGAGGATTCCGGGGAGTACCTTTACCTTTACTATCATAGCGGATTCACATATGAGTGGTGGCGGGGGTAGCGAATCTCTGTACGTACAGACCCTAAATAACGTGTTAGCTGACAATCCCGATTTTCATTTTGACCTTGGCGATACATTCTGGACGGACAGTGTGACCACTGTAGCAGCAACAGAACAAAAATATCTCGCTCAGCGTGCTTGGATGAGTATAATCAGTCATTCGGCTCCGATATTCATAGCTACAGGCAATCACGAGAACGAAGAAGGCTGGAATTTCGATGACTCTCCCAGCAAAGCCCTGTTAAGTGTAAATGCACGAAAACTCTACTACCCCAACCCGATTACAGACGGTTTTTATACCGGGAACGATGATACCCTGGCGGAGATCGATGGCGACCATCTCCGCGAAAACTACTATGCATGGGAGTGGGGTGATGCCCTTTTCGTGGTCATTGACCCGTTCCAGTATACGATGATCAAACCATACGCGGGAACTGCGGGGGGCGAAGATAACGATGAAACGGTAAGCAATGACAGGTGGGACTGGACGCTGGGCGATGAACAGTACCAATGGTTCAAGGATACGCTGGAAGGCAGCAGCGCCACTTTTAAATTCGTCTTTGCCCATCACGTAACCGGAGGTACGTATGATTACGTACGGGGTGGAGCCGAGGCAGCGCCGTACTTCGAATGGGGTGGAAAGAACCTGGACGATACCTGGGGATTCGATACCGAAAGGCCGACATGGGATGTTCCGATTCACCAGTTGATGGTTGATAACGGGGTAAGCGCTTTCTTCCATGGCCATGATCACGAGTATGCCTACGAGCAGCTTGATGGTGTAGTCTACCAGCTAGTCCCGGCGCCCAGCATGACCGGGTATGGATTTAATCTCTACAGCGAGAGTGACCCGTATACGATAAAGGTTCTGCCTAACTCAGGACACCTCCGTGTTACGGTTTCACCAACGCAGGCTACGGTCGATTATGTGGCAACATCCGACGGGACGGTTAATTACTCTTATGACATTCTAGCCGGTGAGGCACCAACATATACCTTAACGGTGAACACGGTGGGTAACGGCAGTGTCAGTCTTAACCCCGCTGGCGGTACCTATCCTTCCGGTACGGTGGTCACTCTGACGGCCACTGCTGATCCGGGCTGGACCTTTAGCACCTGGGGCGGCGACGGTACTGGGGATGCCCCCGGCACCCGGTCAGTGACGATGGATGGCGACAAGAGCGTAGCGGCAACCTTTACGGTTGAGACCGGTATTTTGGGTGACGTCAATGGTGATGATACAGTGAATTCCACCGATGCCTTGATTATACTATCTTGCGATGTGGGGATTGATACCTCGGCGTACTGTCCCATGAATTGCGGCGATGTCAACGATGATGGACTGATTAACTCCACCGATGCCTTGATTATCCTGTCCTACGATGTGGGTATTTACGTTCCGTATCCGGTGGGAGAACCCGGATATCCATCCAGCGTAACTCCGTGTCCGGGATGTAGTCCCTAACTGAGGAGTCTCAGCATGTGGTTGAAAATTGAACAAGAATGTCTAACACAGGAGGTAAAGAAAGGAAATTGGTAAGCAGATTACGTAGTTTTAAATCATTGATATAGGTATCAAACAGGGTATCATTGTCTAACTGGCGAAGTCGTAGTTGTGAAGACTCTTTCAGTCTGGATTAACAAGGGAGCTACTATTTTAATTAGCGACGACTGTGAAGTAAGTGTGGACTAAACATACCTGCAGTTTGAATGTGATTTCATCTACAAAAAAGAATAGTCCCTACTAATATTTCAAACAGCGCTGGAGCCTCCAAAGAGGCTCCAATTCGCTGTTTTTTAAATAAATAGGTTCTGTTTTTAATTCATAAAATTATGCTTCTACCTCAGCCGTGAAATCGACCGGCCTTTTTTAGGGGGAATGGATAGTTCGTCATTTTGTTATCTCTTCATTTTGACTTGGATTTTTCTTAATGAACACCTTATTTAGGTTTGATTGGTCAATTGTTAAAGTGATATCATTCCTTAGGCGATAACCTAGGATTAATTGGTCATTCGAGGTACACGTATGGAGAATGAATGATGCCCGCGCCTTTGAAGCCAGCCTATATTGAAAAAGTGGATGAGCGGGGCAACCTCC
>Ga0315555_1000382_pt1 | contig 30815 bp, 32 predicted proteins | sample SalMarSW160380MG_FD_202113 | JGI IMG/M metagenome (GOLD analysis project Ga0315555, IMG submission 202113) | Salt marsh sediment microbial communities from the Plum Island Ecosystem LTER, Massachusetts, United States - Salt Marsh Sediment SW1603-80 ... | reverse complement strand
AGAGAAGCGACTCCTGGATTAACGAATGCACCTGCATAATTCTGGAGACACCATACTTAATTATTGACATGGCAAATATTCAAACGTAGTATTTCGGCATGGCACGGATAGCACGGGTTGTTGCTCCCGGATTTCCACACCACATAACCCAGCGCGGGAATCGCAGGCAGGAGACTTTTTTCAGTGATGACGACTACAGAAGGAGATAGCAAAGCTTAGACAACGTGTGTTATACAGAAACCGCAACTTTGCGGGCCAAGGGTGTTGTAGAGCAACCATATACTCATTGTTGGCCCTAATCCTGATTCATGATTCAATGTAAATATTGATGGAGTAGATGAGTGATTGAAGGTTACATCAGTATACAGGGCAGGCAATATTTTTATAAATTTTACTTTTTTAAATTTAATTTTATTCTTATAAATATCTGATATACGCTCGGGGAAAATATTTTGAACAGTCAAAAATTAAAACATTTTAAATCACCTGCTGAATTTTTTAATCTGTTTTCATCGTTGTTGAGGGCAATGCCATTAACAAGAATAGCCGGGTTTAAAAAGTCAATATATCCGGCTTTTTCCGAGAGAATCGCGCTTGCTGTAAGCGGAGTAACCAATTGCGCTTACTGTTCATGGCTTCACACAAAAACATCCCTTGAGAAAGGAATGAGTGAAAAAGAAATAAAAAGCCTGCTTGACGGCGATATAAAGGATATACCGGAGCAAGAGGCTCCGGCTCTGTTCTACGTCCAGCATCGAGCAGATTTAGGCGGCGGATTTTCTCCGGAGGCAAGACAGCGCATTGTTGATTTTTACGGAGAAGAGAAGGCGGGACATATTGATTTCATGTTTCAGGCGGTCTATTTCGGCAATCTCTGTTCTAATACAGTGTATTCTGTCAGGAATAATATGGTGCAGGTCAGAAAGGATTTTAAATTTCGCATAGTATATTTTCTGTCTCTTCCGGTTGCTTATTTTATCAGGAAAGGATAGAAATAACATGATTTATTCTGACGGGTGGCTGAAATAATAAAAGGGTCAAGATGGACTTGCCCTCAACGAAGAGGCACGATTTGTGTTCAAAAAGGTTATTGCTATATTTGCGGAAAAAAGAAATAGTAATGTCTTGTGCGTGAATATGGCTGGTCTGCTATTGTCCAGTTTCGGAAGAAATATAATACTTGAACCATTGCCCAACAAGACAATCCAGCAGACTCGCTACGCTCACTGCTGATTTTTTCGTTGGGCGAATAACATGCATGGCAATAATAGGATAGTATGAGAATTAAAGAAGGAATAATTGCATATCGCGTTTTGAGTAAAGAATTTGGTTGGTCATGGCCTATATTCCTGGTCAAATGCTTGATTAGGAAAAACGATATATTCGAGAATACTCACTGGTCGAAAGAGAAGGGGGCTGAATCGGAGTTTGCAAAACGGCTTCCAATTGTTTCTGCTATGTTTCTGGAGCTTCAAGATAGATATAGTAAAGAGAAGTCGTTAGAAATCATGAGAAAAGCAATTGTTCCTATTGGACTAAATGAATGCTTGAGGTCTTTTCAAATGCTAAGTATCTCTAGCGAGAATCCTCTAGAGTCACTTAGAATCTATCTAGATTACGTAGACGAAAAGGGGGCGGGGAGGTTTTGTGATAGAGAATATCCGATGAAAAATAATCATATTTGTCATCGTGTTGTTACAAGATGCCCATTTCACGGTTTCTTTAGTGAGGTGGGTACACCAGAATTGACCCAACTATTTTGCGAAGTGGATAGAGTGTTTTATGAGAAAGCATTTCCAGAATTAGTATTCCATCGTGGTGACTCATGGGAAAATACTATCGCCTATCGAAAGGACCATTGTGACTTCATATTCGAGTTAAAAAAGGATATTTAAGAATCTAAGGTTTTTCAATAAATGTGGAATTCTGGGGACACCATACTTAATTATTGACATGGCGAACATCCAAACGTCATATTTTGGCATGGCACGGATAGCACGGGTTGTTGCTCCCGGATTTCCACACCACATAACCCAGCGCGGGAATCGCAGGCAGGAGACTTTTTCCAGTGACGACGACTACAGGACATATATAACATTGATGAAGGAAAAGGGGTTCTATCTTTGTCTAACTATTGGATCGAGTGCGGTTTTCGCCCCCGCTCATCCTTTACCGTTAGCCCCACACATTAACAGATAGAATATGATATAAATGTATGGTATAATGTTGGATACAAGAAACGGTATGGGGAGGGTTTAGATGGTCCGGATAGAGGCACTAAAAGAAGCAATTGAGGCACTGCCTGATGACGATTACGTCCAGTTGAGGCAGTGGTTTTCAGAAAAAGACTGGCTGAGGTGGGATAGACAGATCAAAAAAGACTCGGCGACGGGGAAATTGGACTTTCTTGTAAGCGAAGCGTTTGACCAGAAAAATAAGGGGAAGCTCCGGGATCTTTAGATGCATCGAACGACTGAGCGGTTTTGGAGATGTTTCGACAAACTCCCGAAGCCATTCAGGAACTAGCAAACCGCAATTTCCAAATCTTAAAAGCAGATCCAAAGCACCCATCTCTTCATTTCAAGAAAGTAGGCCCTTTCTGGTCAGCTCGAATTGGGCTTGATCATAGAGCCCTTGCAGTTGAAGACGGTCCGGATTTCATATGGGTATGGATAGGCACTCACGATGAATATGAACGAATGATTAGAGATAAGGGTAAGCCGTAGCTGCACCGGACGTAGCAGAACAATAGCAAGTTTATTCTGCAATAACGTCTCCCTTTGACCCTCTGTCAGTCAGTGGGTTTCTTAAATCGGTACCCCGTTCCCCTTACCGTCTCGATAAAAGAGTGTTTTCCCCACTCGATTTTCGCCCTGAGTCGGCGGATGTGGACATCTATGGTTCGGTCCCCGCCGTAGTAGTCGTAGCCCCATATCTTGTTGAGGAGGGCCTCTCGGGTGAAGACCCGGCCGCTGTTGGCAGCGAGGAATATCAAGAGCTCGTATTCCGTGAAGGTAAGGGAGAGGGTTTTGCCATCGAGGGTGACCTCCCGCCGAGCGAGATCGATCACCAGGTTACCGATCCGGATCAGGTCTTTGCTCTCGACCGCGTACGTCTCCTTCAAGGCCTTTTCGACCCTGAGGGCGATTTCTTCTGTTTCACACGGTTCAATGGCGAAGTCATTCACCATAAAAGGGATTTCCCTGGTTTTTTGCGGAGTATCCTTGGGCATGAGGGCCAGGATGGGGATAGGTCGTTCTCGACCCAATGTTTTTATTATATCGATTATGGAGGAGGCGGAGGTGGGATTATCGAGGGCGAGGATGACTAAATCCGGAGCCTTGTCGGCAATTGCTTCGTCCACGGTTTCATCAGGCAGTATGTGGTTGCAGATGAAGTTGTGCGCAGAGAGCTCGCCCGCTATCTTACGGCCTTTTTGGGCATCTTTGCTGATGAGGAGGATCTTAAACAATGGCACCCTCTGAATGCGATGGTTTTCTCTTTATACCATAGAATTCATTCGCGTACCATAGGATTGGGTGAGAAAGCGAATGGTTGTGACGTGGATGGATTGCAAATGCCAATAATCTGTAGCGAAGGGATCCGTTCAGGCTGTCATCACGATCCTATCTCGTGTGCGAGGATGATGGCCTCGGCCACCTCACGCATGGAGCGGCGGGTGTCCATGCTCTTTTTTCTGATGCGGCGGAAGGCCTCTGCCTCGTCAAGTTTGAACTCCTTCATCAAGATGCCCTTGGCCCGCTCCACCAATTTCCTGGTTTCCAATTCCTCCTGGATCACCTTGGTTTTTACCATCAACTCGGTGTTCTCAATGCAGATGGCCGCCTGGTTGGCTACGGTGATAAGGATGGCCTCTTCGGTGTCGGTAAAGTTGTGGGGGTAGGAGGTATAACAATTTATTACCCCGACCACCTTTCCCCGCACCACCATGGGCACGCTCAACAGAGAACAGAGGCTCTCCTTTCGGGCCAGGTCTTTTTCCTTAAATCTGGGGTCTTCAAGGACGTTGTAGGCCCTCATGGGTTTTTTCTCTTGAGCAACACCGCCCACTACCCCTTCCCCCAGGCGCAGGACCCTCTCTTTGAGGTATTCTCTGCTGATGCTCTGGGTGGCCTCCAAAGAGAGGATCTTCTTGTCCTCATCCAGTAGCCAGAGGGAGCAGATCTTGGAGTCCATAACATTGGCGGTGACTGTTACGATGAGTCTGAGGATGTCCTCCAGGTAGTGATCCGAGGAGATGGCCTTGCTGATCTCTGAGAGGGCCTTGATCTGTTCGGCATAGGAGGGATCTTCCCGCTCTTCTCTGCTTTTGTTTTTAGATGCCATGGTTATAACAGATGTTTCTTGTACAAGTATTCAGCATTCAGGATGGCAGCCCCGGCCGCACCCCGGATGGTGTTGTGGCTGAGAACAAAGAATTTGTAATCGAGAATAGGGCACTGTCGTAACCTCCCCACCACACAGGCCATTCCCTTTCCTTCATCCCGATCCCGGCGCGGTTGAGGGCGATCGTCCTCCTTCCTGTAAATGAGGGGAGGTGAGGGGGCCGAAGGGAGCTCCTGCCCGCTCAAGGGGTCAAACTCCTCCCAGGTCTCGATCAGATCATCGGGTGACGCCTTGTGGTTCAATCCGACACTGACGCTCTCCAGATGTCCATCCTGCACATGCACCCTCGTACACGAGGCGCTCACTGTAATGTCGGCGGAGACAAACTTTCCTCCGTCCAGACCGCCGAGGATCTTGAGGGGTTCTGATTCTACTTTTTGCTCCTCTCCGTTGATGAAGGGAACCACGTTGTCGATGATATCCAGAGAGGGCACACCAGGATAACCCGCACCGCTGAGGGCTTGGAGGGTGGTTACGATGATCTTGTTCAACCCAAACCGTTTGTGCAGGGGGGCGATGGCCATTACCAAACCGATGGCAGCGCAGTTGGGGTTGGTGATGATATAGCCGTCTGAACCCCATCGCTTTTTCTGGCTGGGGATGATATCCAGATGATCGGCGTTAACCTCGGGGATCAGCAGCGGGACATCGGGATCCATCCGATGGTTGCGTGAGTTGCTGCTCACCACATATCCTGCCTGGGCGAATGCTTCTTCCACCGGTCCGGCCACGCCGGAATCGAGGGCCGAGAAGCAGAGCCGACAATCCAGGTCGGGGGTGCACTCCTTCACCATGAGTTGGGCCACGCGGGGGGGGATTGCGCCCTCTACCTTCCACCTCCCCTGCATTACCTCCGCATAGGTACGACCGGCACTACGCTTCGAGGCCGCCACCTCGACGACCTCAAACCAGGGGTGTCCCTCCAAAAGCTGGATGAAACGCTGTCCCACCATCCCGGTGGCACCCAGAACTCCGATTTTGATTCTTGCCATAGCTATAGTATCCTCTAGATTAGTTCTTTAAGGAGTCGAGGACGATCGTTGAAAAATACACTACTTCCTTATCAATCTCTTTGCCCTGAGCAGTAAAACGTAATTGAAAGGTGCAAAATGGACAGGTGCTTACCACCATGTGCCTTGGTGCCATTTTTAGAAGTTTGGAGGCCATCTCCGTTGAGAGATCACGATAGAGTGACCTAATTCCACCCCCTGAACCGCAGCACGGGGTCTGTTCCCTATTAAGTTCCGTATCCTTCACCTCGGCTCCGCACCAGGAAAGAAGCTCCCGGGGCTCCTCAGTCATTCCCTCTCCTCTGGCAAGGCGACAGGGGTCTTGATAGACAAGGATCCTTTCTACCTTCTCCAAGATTGAACGATTCTCCTTTAAGGCTTCATATATTACCTCCACCATGTGGGAGATCTGAAAGGGAAACTCACCCAGAACCTCAGGATAAAAATACTTGAAGCACTTCAGGCAGCCGTTGCAGGGGAGGATCAGTTTCTTGATACCCAGGCTTGTAAACCTGTCGACGTTTCTCTGAAAGTACTCCCGTGCTAGGTCGATGTCGCCCGCTTCGTAGATATAGGTACCGCAGCAGCCCTCATCCTCCAAGATCATAAAGTCGATTCCCAGACGCTTCAGTACGAGATAGGAGGCGCTGGCAGCGTCCTTCACCAGATAAGAAGGAAGGCAGCCGAGGAAGAGGAGCGTTTCCGATTCCTTGCGAGGGAACGCCTCAGGGAGCCACGCCAGTCGTTTGCTTGGGTCCCCATTGACGGCATTCCCCTTTTTGAGGATTCCCTCGATAATCTTCTTTCCCCGCTCCAGCGGCCCTAACCCCCTCTTCACCAGCATTCGCCTGCCGGCGTCCACTACCTGGGTGATTTTTATCTCCAAAGGGCAAACGGTTTCACATGCCATACACTTAGGGCAGTTGTAGAGGCTTTCTATCATTTGTTCGGAGACCGTCCCATCTTCCAACACCTCCCGTACCGCCTGCAACCGGTGCATGGAGGAGAAATATTTCTCACCGGTGATCTGGTAGGTGGGGCATGATTCCATACATTCCTCACACTCTGTACAGGATACTATTTGATCAAGTATCTTCTCCATCTATTTCGTGCTTCTCTTTTTGAAGATGGGGCTTACTATAACAGAAGCTTTTTCAAAGATCAACGGCAGTGGCTGAACTCCCACAGGGGATCTTCGCCATCTTTTTCGCGCTCTGCGATCTGATGAAGCCTCGTGCTCAGTTCCCTGAACGTGGCAAAATCCTTAAACCGAAGCTCCATCCTGAACTGTTCACCCTCAAAAAAAGGGGGTGGATGAAAGGAGATCTGCGGGGGTAAAGAGAGGGACCGCTTGTAGCCAGCGAATTTACCCTCCATTGTTGTAAGACGGGGGAACCGCATCTCTTTAAAGACCCTCCTCACTTGCTCAATGCGTTGGGCGCGTGGGGTCTCGTGGTCCTCAAGGACCTTTCCGATATTTCCCTTGGCGAGCAGGGAGGGGATGGGTACCGTATCCCGCAAGGAGATCTCACGCAGAAAAGAAATGATTTCCTTGATGCGGTTCTCCCCCGGTCTCAAGGCCTCCAACAGGGGGAGGATGGCTTGCTGGCTCTCCTTGTCGAGCTGAAGCAAAAGGGCTGAGGCGGATAGGGAGAGATCCTCTTGCACCATGTACTCTTGCAGTTTTCTTTCCAGTCCCAATAGATCGGTTACCTGCTCTAGCATTCTTATATGGGGTTGTAGTTCAAACAAGGGGAGGTATTGATCTATTACCTCTCTTTCAGGGACCCCCAAAGCACGTAACTTATCGAGGGCTTGGGCCTTCTCTATGAGGTTGAGGGGACGGGTGAGATTGTGCCCCATTGTCAGCTGCAGGGCCTGAAGATCGTCCAATGTGCCTTGTGGATAGACAAAGGCCTCAACTTCAGAAACACCGAGGAGACGCAGGACCTCGGCCCTCTTAAAGCCACAGATGAGCTGATATCTCCCGTCTTGCCTCTGCCGTATAAGAAGGGGTTCAATAAGGCCGCCGCGTTGTACAGAGGCCAGCAAAGACTCCAACTTAGGGAGAAAGGTGATGAGAAATGTCGTGTCCTCCAGGTCGACCTGGGTTAGGGGGATCATCTTTAATCTGCGCATTTTTTCTCCATGTTTTATAGTTTCACACACAGAAATTATACCGCCACCTGCTTATGCGTGCCAAGGACTTTCTCCCTCTGAAGGTTAAACTGTATGGACGATTGTGTTTCAATGCAAAAGGATTATATTAAAGCTATGAATGAAGCATTAGAACAGCGGATTGAAACCCTAACCCGATGGCTTTATGAATCCACCTATATGGTGGTCTTTACCGGAGCAGGTGTGAGTACGGAATCAGGGCTGCCGGATTTCAGGGGGCCTGATGGGATCTGGACGAGACAGGATAAAGGTCTTCCGCCGCCCCCTATGCAACGCCCCTGGTCAGAGGTGGACCCCAATCCTGCCCACTATGCCATCAGGGCGCTCCAGGATTTGGGAAAACTGAAATTTCTGATATCCCAGAACGTGGACAACCTCCATCTCAAATCGGGGATTCGTCCTGATTTGCTGGCAGAGCTGCACGGCAACATCACCAAACTCAGATGTCAACGCTGCGGGAAGCAGGTGGATAAAGCAACCGGGGTGACTCGGTGCAGCTGCGGAGGGAGTTTGGTCCCCAGTGTGGTGGACTTCGGACAACCCTTGCCGGAGAAAGACCTCAGAGATGCGTTTTACCACTCTGAACGGAGCGACCTCTTCGTGGCGGTTGGCTCAAGCCTGGTGGTCACACCCGCGGCCCACATGCCCGTAGAGGCCTTGCGGGCTGGAGCCAAACTGGTGATCATCAATCATGGCGAAACCCCCCTTGACCAGAACGCGCACCTGCGCTTCTCTGAGAGTGCCGGAGAGGTCCTCCCCCAGGCTGTTGCCTTGCTGAAACGGGGGATGAACATATCGGAAGGTTTCACTTGACATCTTCCGGGACTTTTGTTATAGGGTCAGCGGAGGATGCAGGTTAATGGGACAAGTAGGTGCTTCAATGGCCTGGTGGTGCTGGTGGTGGCACAAGGAGTCTGTCCACTGATCAGCTCCTGAATATGGACTGATTCCGTGGGCAGCTCTTAGGTTACCCACGGTTTTTTATTTGGGAAGAAAGCCATGGGCGTGACTTGTGAGATGTTCATGGCTTTTTTTGGAGGTGCTGCAGGGATTTTTCCGTCCACCAACCAAATGAAAAAAAATGGAAGCAGAAAAAAATGGAGTGAGATCTTCATGTAAGGAGGTGAAGTTATTTTACTGGCTTATGATATGGCCCCATAAGGGACCACGTGGCACGAAAGACCTACCTACACTATAAGGAGGGGAAAATGAAAAGATCCATGTTTTTTCTCGACCAGAAAGACATGCCGACGCAATGGTACAATGTCCTTGCTGATATGCCGGAGCCGATGCCGCCGTACTTGCATCCGATGACGAAACAGCCCATGGGTCCGGAAGACCTCGCTCCCCTGTTCCCCATGGAGCTTATTAAGCAGGAGGTGAGTACTGAGCGGTGGATTGACATCCCTGAAGAGGTACAGGATGTCTACCGCACCTATAGGCCGACCGTATTGCATCGAGCATATCGATTGGAAAAGGCCCTGGATACACCGGCCAAGATCTTCTACAAATATGAAGGGACGAGCCAGGCAGGCAGCCACAAGCCCAATACGGCCATTGCGCAGGCGTATTACAACAAGAAAGAAGGCGTCAAGCGAATAACGACCGAGACCGGCGCCGGCCAGTGGGGGAGTGCGTTGGCTATGGGGTGTGCATTCTTTGATGTTGAGTTAAAGGTATATATGGTCAGGATCAGCTATGACCAGAAGCCCTATAGGCGCATCCTCATGGAGACGTGGGGGGCCACGTGCGTTCCCAGCCCCAGTCAGGATACGAAGGCTGGCAGGGACATGCTGGAGAAATGGCCTGATTGCCCCGGCAGCCTGGGGCTGGCTATCAGTGAGGCGGTTGAAGATGCTATGACTCGCGATGATACCCACTATTCTCTGGGCAGCGTGCTTAACCATGTCTTGCTTCATCAGACCATTATTGGGGAGGAGACAAGGAAACAGATGGAGATGGCGGACGCCTATCCCGATATCATTGTAGGGTGTGTTGGCGGTGGCTCTAATTTCGCCGGGCAATTCCTGCCGTGGATCAGGGATAAACTCAGCGGCGAGAAAAAGGATTTGCGCATTGTCTGCGTTGAGCCCGAAAGCTGTCCGACCATGACCCGGGGGCTCTATGCCTATGATTATGGGGATACCGCCGGGATGGCTCCCATTGCCAAGATGCATACCTTAGGCCATACCTTTATTCCGCCTCCTATCCATGCCGGGGGTTTGCGCTATCATGGGATGGCGCCCATTATTTGTAAACTTTATGACTTGGGCCTGGTTGAGGCCGTAGCTGCGCATCAAATCGCCGTCTTCGAGGCTGCCATAAAGTTCGCCCGAACAGAGGGTATCATCAGCGGTCCTGAGCCAAGCCACAACCTGAAGGTGGCTATTGACGAAGCGCTTAAGTGCAAGGAATCCGGTGAAGCCAAAACGATTCTGATAGCACACAGCGGCCACGGGCACTTTGACCTGGCTGCCTATGATGCCTACCTTTCGGGTAAGCTCCAGGATTTTGCTTGGCCCGAGGAAGAGATCAAGAAGGCCCAGGCTGAATTGCCTGAGATTCCTGAGGGCTAATCTTGTAGTATGGCTTCCCAAGGCAGGGAAGCTGTAATACATATGCGGTTGTGCGCTCACAGGGCTGAAGGAATAAGTCCTGTGAGCGCACCATAGTACCGTGGAGGGTCAACAGATTGATCGAGCAGCACGACGCAAAAACGATCAGATGTCCCAGGGTGGGGGGTGAGGTCAATTTCAGGTTCTGCCGTTACGAGAATAACATGCTCCCCTGCAGATTTATAGTTGGTTGTTGGCAGGGGCAGGTGGATATCGAAGCATTGCTGCAGGAACATTACTCCGAGGAGGAGTTGGAACGCATATTTGCCCCTCCCAAGCCAAAGATTGAGAGCTTGGTGGGTTTGATCGAAAAAGTAAAAAAAGAAAAACAGGATGATATCTAAGCAAGCGATCTTGGTATTGCACATTTCTCCTTTTGATCAATCAAACCGCAAAGATGAGGGGGACCTCAAAGGAATTCTTTCAGTAGGGAACCAATAGCAAAAATTGGAGAGAAGACATAAGCGCAGACTTCAGCGCAGAGATCGGGGAGATAGATGCTGCCTTCTATCTCCCCGATCTCTATTTTCGGTCCATTGCTGAAGCGTTGTTTTAACGATGAGCCTTTGCCTTAAAGATGACAGAGGTGATTACTTCAATGAGCAATCCGTATACCATCCCGAGTATGATTGTCCCGATAAACATCCCGGTCATGCTGTACTCAGGACTTTCCGGTGCCATCAGCCCGCTGAATGCCAGGGGGATGCTGAATATCAGCCCCATCAGTAATCCGTGTAACGACCAATGGGCTATGGAAAGACAACTTATCCCGATGGCAAATCCTATGAGTGCGCGGCTCGCAATTATCTGAACAGCCACCGGCCATGCAAGCGCCCCCGCCCCCATGGAAGCAAGCCCGTAACAGACAAATCCGAAAAGCACCCCGGACAACGTTGCTACGGTGATTCTTTTCGCTCTTTTCATGGTTTCCTCCTTTATACCTTTAATTTATTTAAATAAAGAAGTTCACCCGCTGGCGGGGCGAGCCTGCCTTACGAGGTCCATTTATATAGGCAGTTAAGCTTTGATATCAGCGCCCCATGCTTTAGCAATATCAGGATTACGCTCAAAAAACAATCTGCGCGTTTCATATTTGACTGTATTGAGAGGACAAGCAAAATTCATACACTGTGAACAAAAGAACATTCGTAATGCTATAAAAAACCCGGCACAGAAAAGTACATACACGATGAGCAGAAACCACTGAAGGCCAAGAAGAAGAAACAAGAGAGGATATCCCCAAATACTGATGAATCCTCCCCAAAACACGACCTTCTCCATCAATGTCATGGGTCCAGGACGATACTTCCATAGTTTGGGGGAACCATAGTTCGCCCAACATCTTAAGGAACGATCAGGTTCAGCGTAATGAGGGCAGTGAGAACACATTACCCGAATCTCAATAAATCCAAAAAATCCGATAATCATCACAAGCCAGGGGACGAGCATCCAGCTATGCGTAATATAAATGCCGACGCCACCAATCACGAAAGGGGGAACGGCAATGAAAAGGAAATACATCAAATCTCTACGAGAAAAATGACAATGCAGAGTGTTGCCCGCAGGGCAATTTTCACAGGTCGCAGATGTGCACGAAGCGATCGGTTTATTACTGAGGCCTGGAGATTTCATATTGTTTTCCCCTATAGCAACATTTTTTGGGAGCAGAACCTCATCCTATTTTTTCAGTTTTTCCCCAAGGTATACTCGGAGGGGACATTGACAAAAAAATACGTTACCAAAAGGTAAGGTGAAACTGCAGCTCTGAGGATCAGATTCGAGACACTCAAGATAGTTATCCAGACCGAAATCCCTCGCCTTACAGAGAATATCAAACCCTGATTCCGCATAGACGAAGTTTTTAGGACAATGCATTCCTGCCATGATTTCTTCGATTATTTTCTTATCTTCTTCTTTTTTCATATCTTTCTCTCCTAAGCCGTCCCAATGTAAGGAAAATTTTGCTTGATATCACTATATTATATCAAGACCAGACAGGATACGATTCAGTATACAAACTATTATATGCCCAGACAATACGAAATAGCTATCTTCGTCATCTGCCGAAACCTAACGAGCAGTGCTCAGTATCTCTACAAGAGAGCGAGATGATCTTTAAACGAGGCCTTTGCAATGACTTGTCATGCAGACACTGTTTGTGATCATTGCGTCTTATCTTCTCGGGGTGGTTGCCATGGCCACCGACCTTCATTCTTTTTGTTGTCTTCTATGTGCACGCAAACATGTGGCACCACGCAAATACGCACTTTTTGACAATATCGCTCCGACCTTATATGCTAACAGCGATGGGGATCGTATGAAAAAACACTATGCCTGGGTTGTCGCATTTACCGGAACTCTTGTTGTACTGCTTGCGCATGGTTTTGGCAGGATGTCTTATACGGTCATCCTCCCTCCTATGCAGGAGGGGCTGTCACTTACGTACACGCAAGTAGGTCTTATCGGCACAGGTAATTTCATCGGGTATCTCTGTTTTGCGGTCATCGGGGGATTTATTGCGTCGCGGTTCGGGGCGAGAAGGGTTATTTTTATATCACTCATAGTCATGGGGATCTGCCTCTTCTTGACGGGACTCTCGCACTCATTTGCCTTTGCCTTCTTCATGAGGTTGGTTACCGGCATGGGGAATGGCGGGGCTTATATCCCTGCTATGGCATTACCGGCTGCTTGGTTTGTAGCAAGAAAGAGGGGGGTTGCAACAGGCATCGCCACCATCGGGACAGGCATCGGTTTGACCGTTATGGGCCTTATTCTTCCCTCTTTTATTGTGAAATACGGGCAGGTCGGTTGGCGGTACGCGTGGTACGCAATGGGCGTCTTGGTATTTATCGGCTCTTTTATCGCGTATGTTCTGGAGAGGGACAACCCGAGGGAAAAGGGTCTCTCCATGTATGGAGGGAACGATAAACAAGAGGATAACCCCATTGATAGGTCAAAGGTCCTTTTGCTTTCAGCGTGGCGGGACGTGATGAAAGAAAAGGAGATATGGAAGCTTGGCGCTGTCTATTTTTTGTTTGGGTTTTCGTATATTGTCTACCTCACCTTTTTTATCGCCTACCTGACGGGAGAGATCGGTCTTTCCGCCACGTCGGCAGGGGGAATATTCGCTGTCCTTGGTTTCTTCAGTATCCTGAGCGGGGTGCTATGGGGCGGCATATCTGACGTCTTGGGTAGACGGTATGGCTCTATGCTAGCCTACATGACCCTTGCCTTGTCATACTTTATCTTTGCTTTCTGGCAAGAGCCAACGGGCTTGTATCTATCATGCATCATATTCGGGATCACCGTATCTGCTATACCGGTGATTATGGCTGCTGCTGCAGGTGATGCGATGGGTGGGAGGTTGGCGTCCGCAGGACTCGGATTTATCACACTCTTTTTTGGTGTCGGTCAGGCGTGCGGTCCTGGTGTTGCCGGTCTTATCAAAGACGCAACTGGCAGTTTCACCTATGCCTTTATGCTTTGCGCTGTTATTTCCTGTCTAGGGGCCTTTGGCTCGTTATTGCTCAGGAAAAAGGTTTAGCCGCATACCTTCGGGCTAGGTCTCGGATTATGATCGTCATTTTTGATTTTTTGAAAATTTATCATACGAGCACCATCCCTGCTTTCTTCTTTTAAGGTTCTTAAAGAATCAGTAGATAGATGACACATTGTATTCTGAGACCCAACGCGATACTCAGCAGTAGGCAGGGCAAAAAAGATTTTCAGCATGGCACGACCGCCCAGCCCTGACTATCTGCTGCATTAAAAGGTTAGATTTCCAGTAGGTTATTACCATTAAGACTGTCCAAAATAATCACTTTATCCCAAGAAGAATTAACACTGACCATCGATTTCACTTCGTTTTTTTCATCCTCAGTAAGGCCATGAGCAATCTGGTCCACTAAAACAAGCCACAATGAAGAGTATTTTTTATGGTGATCCTTGATCTTTTCCGTTTTTGCTTTAATACAATGGTCGAAGTTCTTTTTAAACTCAGACAACACCCATCCTCCGCTTTCCCTGTCTGCTCCTCCTGCAAATCGAAAAACCTTACCATCTGTTGCTTGGCTTGCAAAGACGTGGAATGAAATACTGTCTGTCGCCTTGATATCACAAGGAAGCGAAATAGGTTTTTTTAAAAAATCAGTCAGTGCTTTTATGATCACTTTTTTGTTTGTATTAGCTTTTCCGATTGGGCGATGAAATCTAACGGATATCCAATAGCTATGCCCGCTATATTGCGAGTCTAATTGCCTCAGAGATGATTCAATTAGGCGAAATAAGGGTATCCTGCTTTCTTCCAAACCTCGCACTTTATCTTTAGTGAAATAATTCTGATTCAATCGCCGGACTTCGACCGCAATATTGCCTTCTATTCGAAAATCAGGGAGCTTGCTTTTACCCTCCGGCTCAAATAAGACATCTTTGAAACCTAACGATTTTAAATAAGTATCCGTAAGCTTTTCATGCAGGTCCATTTTTCTTTTCATGACAAATCTAACAATTAATATACGAATTTCCTGTTTGCTTTTGACATGAATATGTATACCACATGTTAAGCCTAGTGAGAAGAAAAAATCCTTTAAAAATCAAGCTGGTGAGGTTATACTATAACAACATGAAGGCATGCTTCAAAGCCCGCTCGACGCCCTTTATGGGAAGCCGAAGTAAGAACGCATACCTGACGCTGGCCCAATTTTAGCTTGACAAGCCTTATATTGTGATTTAAGGTACAAACTGTTGCTTTTGTTCATGAGTTTTTGGAAAAGTGCTTTCGCAGGCTGCTCAAAAATGCCTAGATGCAAGGCCCTCGAAATCCTGAGGAGTGAGGCGTGCTTGGACGTACGTCGCAACGATGAAGGATGAGAGAAACGCAGCAGATGAGCGTTTTTCAACAGCTTGTCACAATATCATAATGAAAAAACGAATAAGGGGGTGCATATATGAGTGATAAAGTTGCCATTATCGGAGTAGGGCAGAGTGCCTTTGTTCGCGGCTATCCCGGCTCAATCCGGGAGCTGGCCTACGAAGGATTCAAAGAGGCGATGCAGGGTGCCAAGCTCGAGGTCAAAGATATCGATGCCTCCATTATCGCCTCTGCCCCGGAGTATGATCGTCAGCGGTCACCGGCAGGGGTCGTTGCCGAGTACCTCGGCCTTATCCCCCAGCCCACCTGCTACATCGAGACCGTTTGCTCATCCAGCAGCACGGGTGTGCTGATGGCCTATTCAATGATCAAGGCCGGTCTTTATGATACAGTTGCAGTTGTCGGTTTTCAGAAGATGTCTGAGATCTCTTCCATGGAGGTCCAGGAACGGATGGGTCGCGGTGCCGATATCCAGTGGGAGTCTCCCTTCGGGACCATGATGCCTGCGTATTACGCCATGTATGCCCGGGCCTATATGGGTGCCCATGGGCTGACCCTTGATGACCTGGCCAAGGTCAGGGTCAAGGCGGCAACCTACGGCCAGATAAATGAGAAGGCAGTCTACCGAAAACCGGTTGCGTTGGAGGACTTCGTCCCTGATCCGGACAACCGGATGGCGGGTCCGGTCGCCTCACCGCTTCGCGTGGGTGACTGCTGCGCCAATGCCGACGGTTCCTCGTGCATCATCGTGGCAAGCGAAGAGCGGGCCAAGGCCGTGTGTGAAAAGCCGGTGTGGATCTTGGGGCTTGGCGCCGCGTCGGAAGCGGTCAACATGGCGGGAAGGCCCGATCTCACCCGCGGCCTGCGGGCCGGTATCGAGGCCGGCAAGAAGGCCTACGAGATGGCAGGAGTCGGTCCCAAGGATATCGATATCGCCGAGGTGCACGACTGCTTCACCATCGCCGAGATCATGGCCTACGAGAACCTCGGCTTTGCCAAGAACGGCGAAGGAAAAGAGCTGATCCGGGCAAAAGAGACCTATAAAGAAGGGGGCATCCCGGTCAATGTCGACGGCGGGCTGCTCTCCAAGGGACACCCCATTGGTGCGACCGGTGGGTCCCAGATGAGGACAATCGTCTTGCAGTTGAGAGGAGAGGCAGGGCCGATGCAGGTCAAAGATCCCGAGGTCGGCCTGATTCACAATATCGGCGGTGTTGGTCTGTACGGCAACGTGACTATCTTAGGGAGGTAACCATGGCAAAGCCAGAAGAGGATACCAGGTTCAGCAAGTTCGGGACGGTGAGCTTTACCGCCCTGACCAAGACCAATGACTTTATCGATTACCTGGAGGGGGGTAAGGTCGAGGGGACCAAGTGCAAGCAGTGCGGGGCCGTCTTCTTCCCGCCCCGGGCCGACTGCTACCAGTGTTTCTCCAGTGATATGGAGTGGTTCGAGGTAGCCGGTGCGGGCAAGCTTCTGAGCTACACAAAGCTCGAATACGCCCCCATCGGGTTTGAGGACGATCTCCCCTATACCCTGGCGCTCGTCGACTACGGAGCATATAAGGTCTTCGGAAGGTTGAGCAGTAACATGCCCGAAGAAGAGATTACGATCGGCATGGCGGTCGCGCCCCACGTGGTCAAGCTCCCCAAGGGGCACATCTCCTACGAGTTTACCAAGGCCTAATCAAGAGAGGGCCTGAGTCCCGCCCTACTTCGTACAAAAATCTGAATGACGGGATGCGTCGCCTTGCGACACCCCAACCATAAAAATATCAGAATGGGAGGGGGTCGCAAAGCGACAGACTCAGGCCCTCTTGGCCGTCTCATAGTAGAGCTGCTGGTTGAATACCCGGTAGGTAATCCTTCCTTCTTTAGTCAATTTATCCAATATTTTTGTGATCTCCAGGTTGTGCATCCCGAGGATTCTGGTAAGGTCATCGGGCGTCACCGGCCTGCGCTGAATCAGTTGAATGACCTTCTCCTCCACATTTTTACTGTCAATGGTTTTTCCGTGCCCCTTGAACTCAGCGATAATCTCCGCATCTTCCCCCAGGGATGCCCTGACCTGCTCCATCGAGTCCAACGAGAGGGCAGCGGCATAGTCCTCCATGGCGGGCCTCACCACGGTGTTGAGTTGGACCTTGTCCGGTTGGATGGCACCGATGGCCTTGCGCAATGCCCCTATCTCCTCCCCTCCATCGTTCACCCCCCTGCACAGGAGGATCTCCAGCCAGATCTGTCCTTCGTATTCACTGCGAAGATCGGCCAGGCCCTGGATGATCTTGGTGATCTCCAAAGAAGGATGGGGCCTGTTGATGGTGTCAAATACAGAGGGGGTGGTGGCATCCAGGGATGGCATGACCACGTCGGCCAAGAGGAGCGCCTTGCGCACCTCTGCCTGATGGATGAGGGAACTGTTGGTGATGACGGCCACGGGGATGGAGGTCAGCTCCTTGATCCCCTGAATGACCTCCCCGATGGCGAGGTTGAGGGTCGGCTCCCCAGAACCGGAGATGGCGATGTAGTCCACCGTATCACCCCATTCTTTGAGGGCTTCCTTGACATCCCGAAGGATGGAGCTGGCAGGGATATACTCCGTGCGCTCTATAGTCCGCTGCGTGGTCCGACCGATCTGACAATAGATGCAGTCGTAGGTGCAGATCTTCCGAGGGATTAGGTCCACCCCTAGGGATACCCCCAGACGTCTGGAGGGGACGGGGCCGTAGACATACTTCACCTGTTTCTCCTCGTTATTTTGTCGATAATAGTTTGGTGGGAGTCAAAGGCCACCCGCGGGAGGTCAGCGAGGGGGAAGTATTGCACCTCTGTGGCGTCATCCCCTGCCTGCAAAGCCCCACCCCGGGGGGTGATCTGATAGCCGATGATGATCAAGGGGCCGTAGAAGGCGCTGTCTTCATAGACCGCGTCGATCAATTGATCCACCTTTCCTTTCAAACCGGTTTCCTCACGGAGTTCTCTCAGTACCCCTTTGCTTGGAGACTCGTCCATCTCCACAAAGCCGCCGGGCAGGCACCACTCGCCTTTGCGCGGTTCCATTCCCCTCTTGACGAGGAGCAGGTGTTCATCTTTGTTGAGGACCACGGCCGCGGTGGCTGGCAGGGGGTTTTCGTAGTGGATGATGTCGCACGTTCGGCAATAGAGCCGCATCCTGCCGTCGTGAGGGAGCTGCTCCAACTGCTTGCCGCACAGGGGACAGAAGCGCTTCGGTTTTCTCACCCCTCACGACCCCCGTATCCTTCATGATGGACGAATTCTTCGATCCCCTTCCTCTTGGGTGGCGAGGGCGCAGCTTCAGGGAAGCCGAGAGGGGTTAGGGCCACCACGGCCCTGCCCTGAGGGACCTGGAGGACCCCTGCGGCCTTGGCTGCGTCGAACGATCCGACGATCACCGTCCCGAGCCCCTCGGCATGGGCAGCCAGGCAGAGGTTCTGTGTTGCCAAACCGCAATCGAACATGTACCAGTCCCCTTTATCAGTAGCAGCCGCTCCCCTTTTAAAACCTGCCTTCTCCTTGATACCGACCAGGACCAGGGTGAGGGGGGCCTTGAGGATCGCCTCACGGGCGGGGTTGCCTGAGGAGAGGGTCTCAACCAACTGCTGTTTGATCCCTTCCTCCCCCACCACGATGACCTCCCAGCACTGGGTATTGGCCCAGGAGGGCGCCCATCGCACGGCCTCCAACACCGTCCGTAATTTCTCTTCGGGAACCGGGTTAGGTTTGTATGCCCTCACTGATCGCCTTCCTGTGATGGCTTCCATGATATCCATGGTGACCTCCCTCAAATTTTTGTCCGTAGGATTTCTCGGACGAGAGATGGAGGGTTCGAGCAAGCGTACCCCCGATCTTTGCACCAGCGCATCCTCTGAATTCAGTCTACTCTCTTTGAAAAAAATCAAGCCAGAGTAACAAGGTGAGGACTTACAGCGTTGTGCATCTCGTTCTCGAAAGACCTTCAATCTTTGTATACGATCTGGGTTACGAGCGTGAGCCGCTCCCTTTCTTCCATTAATACCTGGCATCGCTGGCCGATCTCCCTCAGCGCGCCCGCGGTCACCGATTGTGGGAGGTTGGTGATGACCGGTTCCCCCTTGTCACTGCACGCAGCCAGCACGGGGTCGACCGGAATCCTCCCCACAAAAGGTATGTTCAGTTCCTCAGCCACTTTTTCTCCCCCACCCTTGCCGAAGGGGGTCAAGGGCTTCTCACAATGGGGACAGGTGAAATCGACCATATTTTCCACGAGCCCGAGTATGGGGACCTTGAGCTGACGGAAGAAGGTGGCCGTCCTGCGAGCCTCCCGCAAGGAGAGGGCTTGTGGGGTGGTGACAATCAAGGCTCCAACTGCCCCTTTGAGGAAGTGTACGGCGCTTATGGCCTCATCTCCCGTTCCCGCGGGCAGATCGACGATGAGGCAATCCAGTGCCCCCCAGTGGGAATCGGCGATGAACTGTTTGATCACCCCCTGTTTGATGGGCCCACGCCATGTGATGGGGGTATCTTGGTTGTTCAGGAAGAGGGCCATGGAGACCACCTTGAGCCCTTTCATAGGTGAGGCAGGTTCTATCCCGTCCACCAACCCCTCAATCCCCTGAGGATTAATGCCCAACATTCGCGGGATATTGGGGGAATGGATGTCGGCATCCAGAAGGCCCACCTGCCAGTGTTCCTGGGCCCAGAGTACCGCTATATTGACGGCGATCGTGGTCTTTCCCACCCCTCCTTTGCCAGCTATGATCAACACCTTCTGCGCCTTCATTTCGTTCACACCTCGATGACAGCGCCCACATTGCAGAAGTGCAGGCGGTGTCCCATATCCTGGGCGAGTCGAGCACCGGCATATAATCCGGTGCAGTGCGAGACCCCCATGTTGCCGATGGAAAACGATCGGAGTTCTTGGATGACCGCTTCGAGCCGTTCGGGCCCATAAAATCCCAGATGGGTGCCCCCGATGATCCAACAAAAGGAATTGCTGCCCATCTGTTCCTTGACATGGGAGAGGGTATTGATTAGACCAGCATGGGCACAGCCCATTATCACGACATTGCCTTGTGGGGTATCGATGATCACGGAGAGGTCATCCAGCAGATCGTCCTCTTCAAAGCCATTATCCGTCTTGACCAAGAAATCCTTATCCCCTCCCTCAAAGGGGGTGATGCGGGGGACGACCCCCGTCGTCGTGATACCGGGGGCAACCTCTACTGCCGCTTCGCAAAGCCGGAAATCCCCACCCCATCCCTCTATGGCCTCCCGGGAAAAGGGGATGCCTATGTAGCGTATCTGTCCATTTCGTTGCGCATATTTGGCCTGAAAGATGTGGGGGTGTGCGGTGATCCTTGCCCCCCCTGTCTCGAAGAGGAGGTCCTTGAGCCCTCCGGTGTGGTCGAAGTGTCCGTGACTGAGCACCACCTCAGTGACCCCCGTGAGATCCGCCCCGAGCAGTTCGGCGTTATGCAATAATCCCAATCCTTGCCCGGTGTCAAAGAGGATCTTTTCTTCTCCCCGCTCGATAAGGGCACTGAACCCATGTTCCCCAATAATGTCTGCAGTAGAGGCGGTGTTTTCACAGAGGATGGTGACGCGCACACTCACAATTGTCCTTTCATTATCAATTTAATCAGGTATATAGGATGGTGTCAAGTAGGGGACAGGCTGTTGAATAACACCCATCAGTCCCGCGTTTCGTGGGATTTCGCAAAGCTCAACTTGCATTGGGGCATTTTTGAAAAGCCCGCGGAAAATTTCTTCTTCAACACCTCTGGAGGGTTTGACAAGATAAAAGGGGCTCTGTTATTCTTGGGAAACGCTGGTACCGGCGACTACAGGGGGTGGGAGGCAGATGATAGGTGCTATTACTGATGTAGAGGGGGTTCGCGTTGGGCATGCCAGCAACCGTGAGGCCATGACCGGTTGCACCGTGATCCTCTGTGAAGGGGGAGCAGTAGGGGGGGTGGAAATACGGGGGTCGGCCGCAGGGACCCGCCAGATCGATTCCCTCTACCCCGTCCACGTGGTCCAGCAGATCCATGCCATCCTGCTCACGGGAGGTAGCTCATTCGGCCTCGATGCGGCGGGGGGTGTGGTGCGTTACCTGGAAGAAAAGGGGGTTGGGTTTGATGTAGGGGTCACCCGTGTCCCCGTCGTCCCCACCGCGGTAATCTTCGACCTCCCCCTAGGCGACTATCGAGTCCGCCCCGATGCCGATATGGCCTATCAGGCCTGCCTCCATGCCGCATCCGGGGCAGTGGAAGAGGGTAGTGTGGGGGTGGGGATCGGGGCTACCGTCGGGAAGCTCTTTGACTTGGAGCGTGCATGCAAAGGAGGCGTCGGAACAGCCAGCGTGGAAACGGCGGGGATCGTTGTGGGTGCCCTCGCGGCGGTGAATGCCCTGGGAGATGTGGTGGATGAGGAAACAGGCGAGATACTTGTCGGTCTCAGAGATGAGAAAGGGACTGACCTCGTGAGTACGGCCGAGCTGGTGCGCCAAGGGGTCTGGAAAGAGGGTTTCGGTAAGTCTTACCCGGGAAACACCACCATCGGTGTGATCGCCACCAACGTCGCCCTCAGCAGGGAGGATACCATCAAGGTGGCCCGGGTGGCGAATAATGGTTTGGCCAGGACCATCCTTCCGGTCAACACCACCCTTGACGGCGACATCGTCTTTGCCCTCTCCCTGGGCCAGCGGGAGGGGGAGGTCAACCACGTGGGGGCCTTGGCCGAGGCTGCCATCATGGAGGCGGTGAAGCGGGCGGTGAAGAAGGCCGACGGCTTCGGCATCATCCCTGCCTATCGTGATATCAAAGGAGAGGGTTGACCTTTACCGGGTAGAATCTTATAACATACCGTTCTTTTACAATAGAGATTATCATTTGACTGTATTACTCGAGCTTTTTGTGAGCGGTTGTAGAGGAGCCGCTCGTGGGCGAGTAATCTGTCCCTTGCATCCTCTGCCACAAAATCTGGATGGCCTTGCAGTTCGGCCGCCAACGCTTGGGCCTCTTGCTCGTCTTTGGGCAGGAGGCACGAACCCTCGTATCAATCGAGTTCAGAGATGGCTTCCGTGATCTCTCCCCGATCTAAGGTCTGGATAACCCTCTCAATCGTCTCGACCTGCCGCAGGAGTTCCCCGGCGACGCTGAAGACACCGCAACAACCTTGGACAGGATCGGAATGCTCGAATCATTGCTCCTTCGTCTTCGGCATTGTACTGAGTCGTTCCCTTACTTCGTTGCTTTCAGGGTTTTTTCTCAACTTTTCCTTGAGCCCTCTGTTATGTTCCTTGGTGATCATAGAGTGCCTTATGTGCCTGCCCAGTGGGTGGTGTTTTTTGTCATATGAAGCGGGGACTGTGAGTATTTAAGCTGAGTCACAAGAGACGTTATTCATATCTTAGTGCCTCGATAGGATGGAGCCGTGCCGCCTGGCGGGCCGGCCAGAGGCCGAAGCCTACCCCGACAAAGAGGGAAAAGGTTGTGGCAAGCACTATGGCAAATATAGAAACCTTTGTCGCCCAACCGGCCAAGAGGGCGAGCAGAAAGGACATCCCGATACCGCAGACGATGCCGACTATCCCACCGCTCATAGTCATCAACACGGACTCGATGAGGAATTGAACCATGATGTCCATCTTGCGCGCCCCAATCGCCTTGCGAAGCCCTATTTCTCTGGTACGCTCCGATACCGAGACCAGCATGATATTCATGATGCCTATGCCTCCCACTAACAGGGAGATGGCGGCAATGGAGCCCAGCAGCCACGTCATGGTCTTCGTGGTGCTCTGGAGGGTTGCTTGGATGTCGGCCATGTTGCGGATGTTAAACGTATCTTGTTTGTCTTTCGTAAGATTATGGCGTTTTATAATGAGTTTGCTTATTGCGTCTTGAGCCTCATCCATCAGACGAGGATCTCGTACCTCTGCATCGATAGAATCGACATATTGTTTCCCTAACAGCCGGTACATGGCGGTCGTAACAGGAATAATCACCACATCATCCTGGTCACGAAAAGGGGATGCACCTTTCTCCGGCAAGACGCCGATGACCTTAAAATTGATGCGGTTGATCTTTATCGTTGCGCCGATTGGATTGGTATTGCCAAAGAGTTTTTCAACAACCGTGGTGCCGAGTACGGCTAGTTTTTGGCGCATTCGCAGCTCTTGCTCGGTAAAGAATCTGCCCACGGTAGGGACTGCTGCCCGCATCGATGCATAATCAACCCCTGTGCCTTGAATCTGCGTATTCCAATTTTTATTACCATATACGAGTTGTCCACGACCGCTGGCCGAAGGAGATACTTTCTTTACTGTATCCGAAAGCTTTGCTATCGCATCTGCGTCCTGTAAGGTAAAACGGGTGACTGTGCCGGCCTCCAAGGCTACCCCGCGCAGTTGGCTGGAACCAGGCCTTACTGATAAGAGGTTTGACCCCAATGAAGCCAAGCTTTTCGAGATTGACTCCTTTGCCCCTTGTCCTAAGGCCAGCATGGCGATGACCGACGCAATACCAATCAGTATGCCAACCATAGAGAGAAATGAACGCATCTTGTGGGAGACGATTGCATGGAGGGCCTGTCGGAAGTGGTCCATAAAGGCAGCCCTGGCTAACGTTTGACGCGATTCTGATAAGATAGTATCTATGGAAAGACCCTGCGGCATTGCAACAGGTTTTTTTCGCTTGGTCTTCTTTCTCTCATCAGCGACGATCTCTCCATCTCGCATACGAATGATCCTCTGGGCCCGTGCTGCTATTTCCTGCTCATGGGTAACCATGACGATGGTTTTGCCCTTGCGATTCAGATCCTCCAATAGGGCGATAATCTCCTCCTCGCTCTTCGTGTCAAGATTGCCCGTAGGCTCATCCGCGAAGATAATAAACGGCTCATTCACCAAGGACCTGGCGATGGCAACCCGCTGCTGTTCACCCCCTGATAATTCATTGGGCCGATGGGATTCTCTCTGTGCGAGGCCGACTTCCTTCATCTTTTCATGGGCTTTCTCCTTGAGGTGGCGCCTTCCGGCGTAGATCAAGGGGAGTTCCGCATTTTCTACGGCGCTGATGCGAGGGAGGAGATGGAATTGCTGAAAGACAAAGCCTGCCAGTCGGTTTCTTAATATAGCCAATTCGTCATCGTTGAGTTCAGTTATGTCTCTGTCGCCCAAAAGGTATGAGCCTGCATCAGGTCTATCTAAAAAACCCACGATATGCAACAGAGTAGATTTTCCAGAGCCGGAAGGTCCCATAATGGCAACAAATTCTCCAGGAGCAATTTTTAAGGACACATTCCGTAACGCGTGTACTTGTACAGTGCCCATCTGATAGGTCTTTGTTATATGCCTTAATTCGATCATCTGTCTTTTCTATCAGTCGCTACGACTCAAAAGCGCAAGAATGTAATCATGGACGGCGTGATGGTTGCGATGGCCGCCTACTAGGAAAGAAGGGATTCGTTCCCGACCCTGTATCTTTTGAGGGTTGATAGTTCTGGGTTGCAATGACTATTATGTCCGTAGTTTCCAGCCCCGCAATAACCTCAACATTCATATCGTCTGAAATGCCCAGTTGGACTCTCCGTTGAACCGGCTTTTTACCATTCCCTTGGCTTATAAGGACAAAACTCCCCTCCGCATCTCGTTTCACCGCTTCAAGAGGTATCAGGAGGATATTTTCTTTGCTTTGTTCTGTTATGTCTATGTTAGCACTCATGCCTGAGCGAAATATTGGCGGCACTTTTTCAGGAAGGATGTCGACTTCATAGATGGTAACATTATTGACAATCGTAGATTCATAGGCTATATGGTCGACCGTCGCCTTTACCTTTATTTCAGGATATGCATCCAAGCTGATAATTGCTGCCTGACCAAGTTTTACTTTCCCGATATCAGTCTCATCGACCTGGGCCTGAACAATGAGGCGATCCGATAATACGATAACAGCATCGCTGGGAGTCACCGTTTGTCCGGGTTCTACAGCCCGCACGATTACTTCGCCATTGATAGGGGCTATAAGCGGCGTGGGCTTATACACCTCCTCCCAATACGCCAACTGTTCCTTGTTTTCCGCCCTGGCGGCATCCAAAAGAGCGGCCCTTTCCGTTGAGCTCATCAATGCCAAGGTCTGGCCGACCTCTACGCGATCGCCTTCATGAACCAAGACCTTTTCAACCCTTCCGCTGATCGGCGGCTTTATCTCCAAGCGGTTTTGAGGCTGCACAGTGCCTGTTGTCGATATTACGGTTTGGATTGTGCCGTAAACGGGGTTTATCAGTTGTATGGTCTCAGTCGCGGACTGTTTTCGTTTTGAGACGATTGCCAAAAACATAATCACAAGGAAGGCAATCACTATGCTGATAATTATGATCCATTTTTTATTCCGCATACTCTAATGTCCCTCCTTGCGCCTGGATCCACTGGGCTTCCGCAATAACTGCTGCGGCCTGGGCATCCACATAAGATTTTTGGGCCTGTACCAAATTATCCTCGATGATGGTCCAGTTATCAAATGAGACAAGGCCGTTTGCATACTGCGCTCGTGCTATCCGCGCTCGTTCTTCATACGCTTGCAGGAATTTTTTCTTCACTGCAACTGTATCTATCGCATTCTGCCAGGTTGTCCAGGATTGTTCTAAGGTCAGGATGACGCCGTCGCGGCCGCTCCTCTCATCAGCCTGCGCTTGGTTTAATATGGCCCTGGCTTTAGAAACCTCTGCCCACCGGCGGCCGCCTTCGAAGAGGGGAAAGGTGAGAGTTATGCCAACTGCCCATTCATCCCGGTCTGGAGGCCAATCAGAATCAGTTCTCCCCCTATTGGCTTGGGCGTAAACCTGAGGGAAGAACCCCGCCTTCGCAGATTTTAGATTAAACTGCGCCGCTTCTTTTTGGGAAACCAGGATTTCTAGAGAAGGGGTGCTTGCCGACAAGGCTTCAACATTAGGTTTCTCTCTTTTTACATTAGTGCTCTCAAGATCTCCTGTTACCCGTATTGGCTTTGATTCCGTTCGGCCTAATTCCTTATTTAATTGCCTTTGGGCTACGGTCATAGTACGCCCTGCCTGCGTCACATCAAATTCAGCTTGAGCTGAATTTGCCTGGGCTGTCAATAACGAACCTCTATGTTCCCTCCCTCCCTCATAAAGCAATCCTACCAACTCTGCGTTCTGCTTTCGCCTCGTGAGGATATTTTCTGTAATCGTTAAGAGTTGCTGGGCTTTTAAAAGCTCAGTAAAGGCGGTCCGCAATCTCAACCTGATATTGGATGAAGTTACCTTATAGTTATATTGTGCTGATTTGACGTTCTTTGCAGCAGCTGCTATATCATAGGGAGTCTTGAGGCCGTCAAAGAGCAACTGTTGCGCTGTGACACCGTATGAATACGTATCAGTTGTTTTTATTGTATCAGAATTTGAGGTTCTTTCACTCAATTCAGTGCTTATCTGAGGCAACATATTGCTTATGGTAATTGTTTTATTTGCTTTAGCCTGATTTACGACTTCTTCAGCTGAGAGTAAGTCTGGATGATTCTTACGCGCCTCTGCGACGCATTCTCCCCAGGTAAGTATCTCTTCAGCACCTACCCCACGCAGAAGACAACAACTGCAGAAAAACACGAGTACCAGGGATAGTATATACCTTTTCATCGCTTTTCTCTCTCTTTCTGCTTCATTATTATTTATAGGTACATTTTTTGCCTGTCGAAAAGATTGGTATATCAATAAAGATCGGTTGAGAGAGTCGAATGGTCTGAATACTCTCCGACAAGCAGGTAGAAGTTTTGCTGATTCTCCCAGATGATGAGCCGGCACTCTACCTTCTCTTGTCGTTCTTTCTCCTTAATTGAGACACCAAAATGCGAAAAAGGTTTAATTAACCAATTGGTAATTCTTACACAAAGCGGGCGATCAAGACAAGGTGAAACTTATTTTAATAAAAAGGAAGGACTAAAATGGGGGGTATACACTAGCTTAGATTGCAAGAAAGAGCATGGTGTAATGTCATAGGTGTTCTATTATCTTCTTCTGTCTGGAATCTGTATTATTGGTTATTTCCCTGATACATGCGCTTAACGTACCCCTTCCATATATATCAAAGGGATGGCGTTTGGTGGAATCCCGGTGCCATTTTACCAGTCTTATTGCATCATGAGCTATTTCGATGACCGTGATGCCATCAGTATAGAGTGCACATCCGGCGTTGAAATAACAGGGTAGTGGTTTTCCATGGGGATCAATGGGGTCGATATCCCGCTTTCTGCGCCTTTCCTCTTTCTGTTCACGATGAAGCTCTTCGATCTTCGTCAGATTCCTCTGCACTAGCTTTGTATCGGAGGGATGAGCAGCGATCTCTGCTTCGAGCTCAGCGATCTTCTCCCGCAACCGTTCTATATGCGATTTCGAAGCGAAGATAGCGCGGTGGGAGTGGCCGCAGATAAGGATTGTTTTTGCACTCTTTGCCCACGTGTACATGATCCGCTCATAGTTTTTCGTTATTTGAGATTGTGTAGCTGACGTCGGACGGTCGAGTTTATAGTACGGCTCTATCTTTCTATATAATCGCCCTAAGAAACGGCTGCGCCATATATGCCTGTCAACCCCCGTATCTCCCTGATGCCCGTGCACTAGGAGTATCCGAATTATGCCTTCCTTGTCTTTCATTTTTATGGCTTCCGTGGCAGCGCCGTATCGAGCAGGATTTTTTCTGATGGGGTCGGGAAGAGACCGCCATTCCAGGTCATGGTTTCCGAATACACGATATACCCGTTCATCACCGAAGGCCCTGATTGCTTTATAAACGGTCCTTGTATATTGATTGACTATTTCTTGCAGGTCAAATTGCCAGAATTCTTCTACATCTCCCAATAAGATGAGGTTATAGCCGCTTTTATCGTAATGCCGTAAGGCAGTTGTGAGGGTCTTTGTATTGTGCCGAAAGTCGTCCGCACCCCCTCCGTTCCCAAGGTGTATATCGCTGATGATGGCGTACTTCTTTCCCCTGGTGGCAAGGACAGGAACGTCATCACTCCGCCATAATGCAGACAGGGTGCTCCTTGTTATTGCCCTATTATGGATCATGTACGATGATACCTCTTTGGGGCATGAGAAGTAAGGGTATACGGTACGCGCTAAGCCGCGTTAGAACAAGGCGCAGTTGTTATGCGACAGATCCCGTGTGTTCTTGATAACGAGCACGTGCGATTTATACCCGGTGCGGGACGCGCCGTCGGCTCCTTGGCTAAGCTGTTACCTGTTCCATCAACTATACGTTGTATTGCTGGTGCAAGTCCACATGCGTTGGACAGTTGCATATGTACTTTTGTCCGAACGTCATCAGGTAAGGACAATGGTCTCGCTTGTTTTCCCGAAGGAAAAGGCCGTTCCCCTTGAGGTATCGATCGACTGGGCAGACCTGGATTTCCCCAACTTCCAAGCACTTGAAGTCGAAAGGGCAACGCGTCGTTCGACTGCTGATTTCTTCGCTAATCTCAAAGCCCATACTACCCTCCTTCAATCTTCCTGTTTCTCGTCAAAGTCGGTCATCAGCATTACGATGTAACGCTTACATCGTACGGTCGGCGTACGCGTATTGCTCCTGTCCATTGCGATCAACAATTTTTCTTTTTTTTCTTACCCGACGCAGAAAGTAACATATTCCTTATCAGCAGGCAATGGGGAAAATCATATAAATCGACATGCGGTGACATTATTGCAAAATGATTAATGGATCAGGTGAGGGAGCATCTTATTTTTCTTTTTAAAGAGGTACGACTTACATGCCAAACAAGACGTCTTCAATGCAATATTGAGGGCTTTGCACTCCTTTCTAAATATAGTAGTATTGCTGCTCCCTTTATTAAAAATGCTCATTTGCAGGAGGGGGATATGGATAAGGATCAGATTGCCAAAATAATTCACAGAAGATTAAAGCTGAATGATCAGGAGTGGTCACGTATCGAAAACAACCCCAAGTTCCAACGACTGTTTCAAAACGCCATCGAGGCGTCCAAGTACCGCTTGGTTGCTGAGGTGATCGAGTCCAAAGGATGTAACTCAGGGCATCGTGTCGGCCAAAAACTCGTGTTCGACAATGCGGGTAATCTCCTGACCAAGAAAAATCCTGATCGCATCTACGCTTTTTTGATGCCTGATCTCACTGTCTTGATCAATGCCTTCTTTGAAAATCTCATGAACGGGCGGGACCCCAATGACGTGATGTTCAACACGACGGGATGTTTTGATACGGGCCCGAGTTGCGGTGGTTGGGGGCATGTGGTTGTGTGGATGATCGCCGAACTGAAGTCCTGATCACAGTGTTGTTTTCACGTGAGATGTGTGTGATGTCCCCTCCTACACGCTAATCCCACATAAGGCTGATGATACACATGATGACGCCCAAGATGCTCCAACCCAGGTATTGAACAATCTCCCAGGAAGCGAGACCCGAGGTGGCGCTGTAGGCCATGCCCATGTCACCTACCGTGATGCACATGACGCTCAACGCCCCTGCCGTCCAGCGCCATCCGAGGTCACTCCCCAGATATACCCTCACGACAGCCAGAGTCTCAAGCATAATAAAGAGGGACATGTAGACCAGGATGATCATCAGCACCGTTGCGCCGGCGTAGAGGTTGTGAAAAAGCCAGAGGCCGATTCCAGCCAATATGACGAAGACCACGAGCACCTGGACCCAGTCTCCTACAGAAAGGGTGTATCCCTGTTTCATGAGGCCGATGAACATCATAAACACGGACAGCATGAATATGAACCGCGCCAGGTAGTGCACGCCGAAAATGTGTTCAGGGGTCTTTGATACCAGGCCGACGATTATGGCAAGGCCGAAGACCACCGCACCTGCGCCGAGTATCACGTGGAATTTACCCCTGAGGGTGTTCAGTTTCAGATAAAAGGCCTTTCCCAGCGCTGCCACACCGAAGCACAGCGCGGTGATTCCCGCGCCCCATTTCCAGGTAGGATCGGCGAGAGCCAGCAACAACAGGCTCCCCACAAAAGAGAGTCCCATTACGATTCCTATGAAAATCCGTACCGCCTTCATGTTAGCCTCCTTTCTGTGAGAACACCTCGGTTAGAGATAACCGTGAAATGATGTCATCATTCCTGTCTTGGAAGTTTTGAAGCTGGTCGTTGAGCCAGGAGCTGCCGACAATGCTTTCCATCTCTTTCAGGAAACCCGGGACAGTGAGCTTGAAGGTTTCCAGGGCATTGAACCCGCTCTCAGGTGCCTCGTCAGCCAGTTGCAGTCTGATACCCTCCAGGGCATACATATTCGTACCTCCGAACTTTTTTTCGAGGGATTTCTCCACGGGTTTCTTGCCCAGCTTTTTGGCTATTACTTCTAACAGATCGTTCCACAGAGCGATGAACTTCGTGAAGTCAGCCGACGTATGTATTTCTTCGGCCTTGGATAAAAAAGACTCCATCTCTGCGGACAGATAATAGTCCACCTGCTTCGCGTCTTCCCACACTGTCGCGATGTCCACTGGCTTCCAGTGCTTATCGATTTCATAAATACCGAGGGGGGTGCCCTGAAAAAAAAAGCAGTAGTGTCGATCTCCATTTTCTTTGAGGATGCAGAGGTGCCCGGTGGGGTTCTTCTCCATAAGTTTGTTCAGCATCTTGTCGAGATGGAGCATGGTGACGGAAAGACCTTCCCACACCCGCTCTCCCTGTAGGACAGAAGCGTACGCGTGTGCCAGTTCGTCACTGAGGA
>Ga0315555_1000378_pt1 | contig 30863 bp, 36 predicted proteins | sample SalMarSW160380MG_FD_202113 | JGI IMG/M metagenome (GOLD analysis project Ga0315555, IMG submission 202113) | Salt marsh sediment microbial communities from the Plum Island Ecosystem LTER, Massachusetts, United States - Salt Marsh Sediment SW1603-80 ... | reverse complement strand
CAAGGCACGAGCAACAATAACAGACATAGCATAATCTATGTAAGCTTTTTGCATCTCATCTTCTATTTTTGCATCCTTAACAGTTTCATCCTTGTCAATATTTAAAAAAGGAAGAACTGTTTCTTTCTCTTCATTCTTATTATTATCTTCTTTATTTCCTTTTTCAGTTTCTTTTTTATTTTTGTCTTTATTTTCTTTTGTCATTTTAAATATCAAGAATAGCCTCCTTTGCATGTTCGATTATGAATTTTTTTCTTGGTTCAACTTCGCTTCCCATTAAAATGCCAAATAACTGGTCTGCTTTGATTGCATCTTCTATAGATACTTGTTTTAGAATCCTGGATTTTGGATTCATTGTTGTTTGCCATAATTGTTGAGGATTCATTTCTCCTAATCCTTTAAAACGCTGAATAGAAAGATTGCCCCCCAAACGCTTTAAGGTTCGTTCTAATTCTTTATCATTATAAATATAAAAATCCTTAGAACCTTTTCTTATTTTATATAATGGAGACATTGCAATAAAAATTCTGCCCCCTTCAATTAATTCTTTCATAAATCTATAGAAAAATGTCAATAAAAGAGTTTTAATATGCTGACCATCAACATCTGCATCTGTCATAATAATAATTTTTCCATATCTTAGTTTTTTTTGTTCAAAATGTTCGCCAAGCCCTGTACCTATTGCAGTTGTCAGAATTACAATTTGTTCATTACTAAAAATTTTGTTAAGATTTGATTTTTCAACATTAAGAATTTTTCCTTTTAATGGAAGAATAGCCTGGGTTTCTTTATTTCTTGCTTGTTTTGCACTTCCACCAGCAGATTCTCCTTCAACAAGATAAATTTCAGTTTTTTCAAGTTTTTTTGATGAGCAATCTGAAAGTTTTCCTGGAAGAGTTGTTGACATCAAAGCAGATTTTCTTCTTACAAGTTCTTTTGCTTTTTTTGCAGCGCTTCTTGCCTTAGCTGCATCAACTGCTTTAGCAATTATAATCTTTGCAATTCTTGGATTTTCTTCGAAGAATTGACTAATTGCTTGACTAGCTATAGAATCTACAATTCCTTTAATTTCTGAATTACCAAGACGCGTTTTTGTCTGACCTTCAAATTGAGGATCAGCCATACAAAGATTAACTATAACTGTAAGTCCTTCTCTAACATCATTACCTTCAATTTTTTTAACCCCCTTTCCACCATTTTTTAGAAGATTTGTTTTTGATGCATAATCATTTATTACTCTAGTTAGGGCTTTTTTAAATCCAGTTATGTGAGTTCCGCCTTCTATGGTGCTTATAGTATTAACAAAACCAAAAATATTTTCATAATAACTATCATTATATTGAATTGCTACTTCAACTATAGTGCTATCTAATTGTTTTTTGAAATAAATTGGTTTATGCAAAGGTTTTCTAGTTCTATTAAGCCATTTTACAAATTCAACAATTCCTCCGGCTGCATGGAATTTTTCTTTCTTCTTGTCTGGCTCAGATTCAAGAATAATAGTTAGACCAGGATTTAAGAAAGCCAATTCTCTCATTTTTGTAGCAATAAGAGCAAAATCAAATTTTAAGACAGAGAAAATTTCTTTATCTGGTTTGAATAATGCCTGAGTTCCTGTTGAACCATTTTGATAAGTTCCAATAATCTTGATTGGACCAATTGGCTTGCCTCTTTTATATTTTTGCTCATAAACTTTTCCCTCTCTTTTAACTTTTACTGACATTGATTCACTAAGAGCATTAACTACAGAAACTCCAACACCATGTAAACCTCCAGAAATAAAATAAGCTTTGTGATCAAACTTGCCCCCGGCATGAAGCATTGTCATAACAATTTCAAGCCCAGATTTTTTAAAACGTGGATGTTTTTCAACAGGAATTCCTCTCCCGTTATCTTCAACTAAAACACTTCCATCTTTGAAAATTTTAATTTTAATTAGATTACAATATCCAGCAAGAGCTTCATCAACACTATTATCAACAACTTCATAGACAAGATGATGTAAACCATCTTTTCCTGTACTGCCTATATACATTGCTGGACGTTTACGAACACCCTCAAGTCCGCCTAAAACCCTGATAGTACTAATATCGTATCTACTTTTTTCTCTTTCAGTTTTTTTATTTTTATTTTTTTCAATTTTCTTTGTTTGTTTTTCTTGTTTTTTGGGCATTTTATTCTATTTTAATTGGATTTTTCCAAATAATCAATCAAACTTTTTTAATTTTTTAGTCAAAATATCGTCGAGGAAATAGTTTTTCTCGTCGACAAACACATAAAGAAATACCACTTTAAAAACCTTTCTCCCCAAATTTGACTTAATTAAGGCTTATTTCGTTAGAATTTAAAAATTAATTTATTTCTTCTTTTTAAGTTTTTTAATTTTTATAGATCTAATCTTACCCTTTTTAAATCTTGGAATATGTGCTAATCTATACTTTCTTATTTTTTGTTTATGTTTATAAAAATAAAAACCCAGGGTAGCTAAGATTAAAATTATTAGAATCCACCAATACCAACAAATAATGCCTTGACAACAAATTCCAAAAAGACAGCATTGAGGAACACATTTATTTTTTACACATTTAGAAACTTTACAACCCTCTGGAGGACAACCACAATCAACACAACAATTTTTAGATGTTTCAGCAAGTTCACATGTCTTGTCTCCACATCTTGCAGAATAACAATCTTCAGGACAACTTTGCCAAGTTTCACCATATTCTGGTTCACATTTACCATTGCCACAATATAAATGACAATCAGTTGGACAGGTTATAGGCGTCTCATCAAATTCTGGTTCACAAATTAAATTTCCACAAGAAAGCTGACAATCAGGACATGGAGGATAAGCTTCTCCTAAATCACAAACTTCATCATAATCACAAATTACACAATCAATAGGGCAAGTTATAGCATTTTCATTACATGCAGGCTCACAAATCATATTCCCGCAAACACATCCAGGACAATCAATAGGACAATTAAGAGTTGTTTCTTTAAAAGTGAAACATAAACCTTCGATAGTCTCGCATATAAGATTGCCACAATTTCCACAGTCTTCTTCACAAGTCTCATTAGTTTCTCCATATTCTGGTTGACATAAACCATCTGGACAATGACAATCAAAAGGACAATTAAAACAATTTTCATCTATTTCTGGCTCGCATATATTATTCTCATTACAACCATAACAATCTATACAATTCTGGGGAGTTTCACACATATTTTGATTAGTTGAATTAGGGATTGGTTCACAAATAGTATTCTCATTACATTCAGAAACACAATCTTCTGGACAATTTTCACATTCTTCATTAGGATCACAATAACCATCGCCACAAAAAACAATATCACTTAAAATTAAATCAGGTGCTTGATCATTACCCCCATCTGTCAGAGTTACTTGGGTGCTCGCATTATTTGTAGAATTTCCAATAAAAATCTTAACTGAATCTCCTTCTTCCCATTGAATATCACAATTACCAACATCAACAGCATACCAATTATCTTCTTTAGAATTTCCTTCTACACCAACAATATCACTTAAATTGCAATAATTATCAATGCGCCAAATTCTGAATTCAACAATCATTCCATTAGGTGAAATCCCGCGGGGTGAATCATCAATAAAACCATTAATCCCATGTTGGGTTCCAGAAAGAACAAAAGGAAAATAAAACAAAATAATCAAAATAGCTATAAATACTAACAAATCTTTTTTCATCTTTTTTTCTACCTCTTTTTTTCTTTTTTTCTTTTTTTCCTATTTTTTGCTAACTTTTTCTTTATTCTATTTACCTATAGAAGTTTTTAAATATAACGATAGATTTAAATATTTAGATTAAAATTTAAAATTAGAAAACAATAATAAAAAGGTGACAATGGGCAAATCAATAGGAATTTTATCAATAAAAGGTGGTGTAGGAAAGACAACCACAACAGTTTCATTAGGATCTGCACTTGCCCAGTTTGGTAAAAATGTTCTTCTCATTGATGGAAATTTTTCTGCTCCAAATTTAGCCTTACATTTAGGAATAATTCATCCAGAATTTTCTCTTTTAGATGTTCTTCAAAATAAAGTTAATGCCTTGGGGGCTATAGAAGAAACAGATTATGGTTTTGATATTATTGGTAGTAAATTAAATCTAAAAAAAATTTTCTATCCAAATTATCTTAAATTAAAAGAAAAAATCCACCATCTCAAGTATCATTATGATATTATCCTTATAGATTCTTCCCCTAGTTTGGATCATGAAACTCTTTCAGCAATGTTAGCATCTGATAAATTGCTTATTGTAACAACACCAGATCATGCAACTTTGTCATGCACCTTACATGCTATTAAAGTTGCAAAAAAGAAAAAAGTTCCAATAGTTGGAATAATTCTCAATAAAGTTTATGGTAAAAAATTTGAAATCAGTCTTGAACAGATAGAAGAAATGACAGGAGTTCCAGTTCTTGCAGTTATTCCTCACGAAATAAATATTCCAAAAGCCTTGTCAGAATTAAAACCAAGTACATTTGAAACAAAAGAAAGTGATGCGGTAGTTGAATACAAGAAACTTGCAGCTTTTATAGCAGGAGAGAGCTATGAAGACAAAAGATTCAAGACAAAAATAAAAAAAATTTTCTCAAAAAAACTTCCTCAGCAGGAAATCAACAGACAGACAAGAAATAAAAAACACCGAATTAAGGATTAATTAACTCTATAACTTTTTCACGACTTTTATGACCTTTAATAATTTTAATCTTAGTTTTAGAAACTTTAAAATGTTCAGCAAGAATCTCTATTAATCTTTTATTAGCCTTGCCTTTCTGAGCTGGAGCATCCACCTTAATTTTAAGAAAATTTTTCTCCTGAATAACATTTGATTTCTTTGCATTTGCTATAACTTTAATTTTTAATTTCATTTTTTGATTTTATTTTTGATTTCATTCTTATATTGTTTTAGTTCCCACTCAGTTCTTTTTTCAATTTCTCCGACCATTCTAGGAGATAATTTGAATCTAGCTGTTTGATAAGTATAATGGGTATTAAGAATTTTTATTTTATTTAGATCGGGATTTCTTCCATATTCTTTAAAAAGTTGTTTTATTGTGGTTTTCCATACATTTCTCTCTAAATCTGACAAAAAATTTCCTTCTTGATATAATTTAAACCAAGAATAAAAGAAATCTTGTCTTGGTGGACCCCCCCAATATTTTTCTTGCGCTAATGCAGGTTTTTCATAAATAAATCCTTTTTTATAAGGAATTATATTTCTATTAAATTTTATTTTTTTTCCATCAAACCCATAATTTTCTTGCATTTCAGAGGGTTTATGATTAATGAAACCTCTTAAATTTCCTTTTAATAAACAAAAATCAACATATGCTTTTTTTTCATAAACAAATGCATTAACTTCAACATCTTCAATATTTTTCATAACCCAAAAAAAATTAATTTTATTTTCTTTAAACAAATCTAACACTTCTTTAGAAGTTCTTCTTTTAAAAAACCAAGTAGATTCTAATTTATTTAATCTTGGTTTATCTATAACAACAACCATATCAATATCGGATTTTTTACTTATGCAATAACATTGTCCAAATCCCATTGAACCACCTAAAAGAACACCTTTGGCTATATTTTCTAAAGGAGAAGCGATTTTTTTTGCTATATTTAATCTTTTTTTTGTTTCAACTATTATGTCCATGATGACATATAAAAATTGATATTTTTAATGATTATTGTTATAAGCCGCGGATGGGGATTGAACCCACAACCTATTGCTTACGAAGCAATTGCTCTTCCAATTGAGCTACCGCGGCATAAACATGAATGATGGGTAGAGTGATAGAAAGATTTTATCTCTTTTTTTTCCTGGTCGTCGTTCTTGTTGTTCTTTTTGTTCCTGTTCTTGGCATTCCTGTTGTTCTAGATGTTCTTGTCATTTTCATTTTTTTTGCAATTAATTCTTTAATATCTTTTTTTCCTTTTTCCTTCTTTTTTAATATTATTCTCTTTTCTTCAACATCATAAAAATCATTTGGATTAAGTTTCTTTTTAATTCCTCTATTCTTTAGATAAAGTTTTGCTATAATATAAAAAATAAGACCTATGCTTTTAGGAGCTTTATTATTACAAGGAACTAAAACATCAATAAAATCTATTACATTGTTTGTATCACATAAAGCAACTATTGGAACATTAATTTTAACAGCATCTTTCAAGACATTCTTATCTAACCAAGGGTCTGTAATAAATACGACATCTGGTTCAAAGAAATTTTCAAGATCTGGATTTGTAATCATGCCAGGAGGATATCTTGAGAAAATTTTAAATCCTGTTGCTTCTCCAAAAGCTTCTAGAGCTTTTTGGCCAGCATCTCTTCTACAACATAAAATAATTTTTTCTGGTTCATATCTAGCAAGAAAATTGGCCGCTATAGTAATTTTATCATCAATCTTTTTTGTATTAAGAACAGCAATACCATCTGCTTTTCTTCTATAAACATATTCCCTCATTCCTGGAGTGACTGCTCTAGTTCCTAAATGAACTGCGGTCTTTATATAATCTTCAAGAGGAACAAGAAGTTCTTCCTTTTCTTTTTTAGTTTCTTTTTCTACTTTCTCTTCTTTTTTTTCCTTCTCTTCTTTTTTTTCCTTCTCTTCTTTTTTTTCCTTCTCTTCCTTTTTTTCCTTCTCTTCCTTTTCCTCAGTTTCTTTCTTCTTTGGCATTTTAATCTAAGATAAAAGTGATTTAAAAAACTTGTGAAATATAAAAAAACGCCGGGACTGGGATTCGAACCCAGATGTCCGAAAGGACCCAGCTTAGCAGGCTGGTGCCATACCATTAGGCGATCCCGGCATATAACAAAGAAGAATCTATAACTTTTAAAGTTTATTTTATTTTTATTTTTTATTTCTTTGTCTCTATTTCAGTTTTATCAATAATCTTATATTTTCTCTCAAATCTTCTCTGTTTAATTAAAGCTATAGTTCCTTCAACAATAAAACCCAAACCAGCTAAAAACCAAAACCAGTCAGATGAAAAATCATAAATTCCTGTTACTTTAATTAAAGCACCAATAATCATAATTAATCCCACAAAAACAAAAATTTCATAACGCCAAAAATTATTTATGCTAATTAATCTCACTAATTTTGCTTTCATAGTCAAAACAGAAATTTAACTCATTTATAAATTTTTCTTCTTTCCTTTTTTCTTTTTTGTTTTTTCAATTATTCTTTCAGCTCTTGTTATCATATCTTTCTTAAGGCCAATAAAACAACCACCAAATTTACCAGCACAATAAGTTGCTTCTCCTGGCTTGATTATTTTGGCAATTTCAGGACTTTCTATATCTATATGGGTTACTCTTGCTCCTGCTTTTCCTTTTTCATGTATGTAGACTTTTACTTTCTTCAGAACATGTTTTCCTTTGCATGGACCTGACATAAAAATATAAAAGAAAAAGAATATTTAAATTTAATTAAACATCATAACATTTAAAAGAATTCTAGTAGTATAATAATTAAAGCGAGGTGGAGCAGTCTGGAGTGCTCGCAGGGCCCATAACCCTGAGGTCGCGTGGTTCAAATCCCGCCCTCGCTATAAAATATTAAAATGTTCTATATAGGAATTGATGAGGCTGGAAGAGGACCTGTTTTAGGGCCCATGGTTCTGACAGGAGTTCTTGCTGATGAAAAGGAAATAGCAAAGTTTAAAGAACATAATGTTAAAGATTCCAAAATGGTGACCCCAAAAAGACGTGAGATTTTAGCTAAAGAAATTAAAAAAATAGCTCTTGGTTATCATATTATTAAAGTATATCCTGAAGAAATTGATGGAAATATAGAAAAAAAAATTAATTTGAACTGGATTGAAGCTCTGAAAGCGGCTGAAATTATCAATATATTAATTAAAAAAGTTCCTAAGGTCAGAGTTATTGTTGATTGCCCCTCCCCTAATAGACAAGCATGGCATAATTATCTTATTAAGCATATTAATAATGTAAAAAAAATATCTTTGAGTTGTGAGCATAAAGCCGATGTTAATCATCTAATTGTAAGTGCTGCCAGTATTCTTGCAAAAACAACAAGAGATAATGAAATAGAGAAGATAAAAAAACAATATAATATAAAATGCGGTTCTGGTTATCCTTCTGATCCTGTATGCAAGGAATTTTTAAAAACATCCCGGGCAAGGGAATTATCCAAAACAGGATTAATAAGAAAAAGCTGGGCAACTTGGAATCGCGAAGTCAATAAAAGAAAACAAAAAAATCTTGGGGATTTTTGATTAGAATTCATGCAGTTTTTTTTGTTCTTTGTTGAAAAGATCTTCTTTATTAATTCCAAAAACTTCAAAAATATTTTCTACTGCTGGCAAAATTTGATGTTCTAGATAATAATTAATATTATATTGCCCTTTTTCATCAGGAAGTTTTACTTTTTCCCTAACAAGTTTTTTTGCTCCTTGTGTTTCAGCTATATAATATTCTATCAACATGCCAACATCAACAGGTGTTCCTCTTTTTTTCATTTTTTCAGCTGCTATAACATGGGGTGTTCTTGATTTGTATTCAGAAATAGGTTTTTTTAATTGGGTCTTTATTATTATTTCTTTTCTTGAAATTTTTCTCTTTTTTAGGTCATCTATTGTTTTTTGTAAAATTTGCAGGGCTTTTTTTTCATCACCATCTATAAGAATCCTCTTTAAAATATTATTTTGAAGATTTCTGACTAGTTTACACCAATCTCTTCTTACTGTCTCGAATCCACGAATTTTCAACTTGCCTTTTTCATCTATAAGAGCATATTTTTTCTTTGCCCCTTGTTTAACAGTTCTTTTTGCCACGAACAAACCCCTTTTATAAAAATCTTCTAATTCAAGTTCCATGATTCCTGGAAGTTCTGAATTTAATTTTTTAAGAAAATCAAGAATTTGTTTTTTTGTCCTTTTTCCAAGTAAAAAAGCAATAGAATCTGTATCAGAATAAATTATTTTATATTTTTGTTTTTCAACTTTATCAATGGTTTCTAAAATATTTTTTTTGGCTAGAGCTGCTGTAGAAGCTGCTGCTTCTCTACAATAATATCTGGCTCCAAAAAAACCTTGATAGCCATAGCTCGCATTTGCCAGAAGTTTATAGGCATTACTTCTTGCTTTTGCAATTGGGTTTGGATTTTGTTTGTATTCTTTTTTATATTTTTTTCTCTTTTCTATTATATCATAAAGCATCAAAGGAAAAAATCCTTGTTTTTTTGAAAAATAAACTTTTTCTTTATCCAAATTAACTGTTAATGCATTACTAGATTTTTTTTCTAAGAAAGTTGATAAAGATAAATTATAAGTAAAAATAACAGAAGCATACATGCTAGTAAAATCAAACATAACTATATCTTTATATAATCCTGGTTTTGGTTGAAAAACAAAAGCTCCAGAATATTTACCCATTTGTCTTCTGTTTTTAATCTTATCATTTAATGGTCTTTTCTCAGCTATTTCATTATATTTGCTAAGACCATGAATAATATAATACTCAACCAACTGAGACATTGAACTTCTTGTTATCTCAAAAAGAGGTTCCTGTATGATTCTACTAAATTCCACCATATCTGGCCACAATTTTTCTGCTAATTTATGTGCTAAAACAGAATCTTGAAGATTATATTCAAAAAAAGCTTCCCATTCATGTTCTTTTAATTTAGAGGAATGTTTAAATTCAAATTTATTTTTTCCTTCTCCTAATAGTTCATAAGCTACATCATTTAATCCCAAGGTTTCTGATTGTAAATATTGAGAATAGACTGTTTCTATAAATCTAAATAAATCAATATGCACTATTCCTGTAATTTTTGCTTTTGGAATCCTTCCTCTAAAAAAAGATGGCTGACTTTTATCTAAACCTAAAGCTAATTTAATTTTATTTTTTTCAGCCCTGGCTTTTAAATAAGGCACATCAAAACCATCACTAAAATAACCAACAAGAACATCAGGAGACAATTTAGCCACATATTTCATAAATGCTTCTAACATATCTGCTTCTGTTTTAAAATATTCAACATAATTAAATTTTTTTGAATGTTTTTTACATGTTAAAACTTTTTTAAAATTATCCGAGACAAGAGATATCATTAAAACTTCTCCTCTGCCTAATTCTAATTCATCTGTCTCTATATCAAATGCTAAAATTTTTGGCTTAAATTTTTCATTTTTTTTATCATCATTCTTTTCAATTTTCTCCACTTTGATGCAAAGATCAATATCCAAGACTGAATCAATTCCGCCAAATTCATAAGAATTGTTTAAAATCTCTCCAGAAATTTTGTGCCAGGATAAAGGAATCAGTTTTTTTTCAGTTATATATTTAGTTATAATATTAAGGTCATATTCTCTCCTTGCTTTTATTTCTTTAAAACCCAATTTATCTGCTACAGAATGCGCATCTTTATAATTAGTTATAAAAATTTTAATTGCTTTTACTGATTTTCCTAGAAAATTTTTATTATAAATTTCTGTTTTAATCACCTTGGTTGTTCTTGAAGGTAGTTTAATCTCAATTTTCTCTATTTTTTTCTGGATATTTTTTATTTTTTTATCAGAAACTCCTTTTTCGAAAATAGCCCATAAAAAAGGATCAAAATTATCTATAATACATACCCTTTTACCCTTATCATCTCTTCCTATAATCCTAATATAATTCTTTCCTTGCCAATCAAAAAAACCATAATCCAAAGGAATAAAATTAATCTGCATCATATAATTATCAAAAGACAGATGTTTTTAAAATTTCTTTCTTTAAAAATCGAAACCTTTATATATTACTATTACTTTTAAATAGTAACATAAAGGGTGTAAAATGATTTCAAATAAATATCAAAAAAATTCGCAAGAAGAATTATTTCCAGAAATGATTGGTCCTAATTATATTGGTTTTTTAGATGAAATTCAAAATCATTTTCCTGTTATTCGTAATAAACGTGGATATGATACAGAAGCTAAAGATAAAGCTATAAAAAAATATTTTCCAGGATTATATAGAAAAAATGACGTATTTAACTGGTCTCCAAAAAAGAAAGGTGCGCTTTTTCTTAAATTAGTTAAAAGTGCTAAACTTCAAATTGAAAAAACTAATAAGAAAAAAGAGCTTTTAGAGCAAATTATTTAAGTTTTAATTCTTTGTTATTTTTATGGGTTTACAAATTGGCGCTTTAGTTCCAAAAAAAGAAATAACAATAGAAAGTTTAAGAGGAAAAATAATAGCTGTTGATGCCTTTAACATTCTTTATCAATTTCTTGCAAACATTAGGCAGATGGATGGAACACCCTTGATGGATAAAAAGAAAAGAATCACTTCTCATCTTAGTGGTTTGTTTTATAGAACAACCAAACTTATGACAAAAGGACTTAAATTAGTTTATGTTTATGATGGTGAGGCTCCTGAATTAAAAGCCAAAACAAGAATGTCTAGAGAAGAAAGGAAGAAAACTGCAAGAGAAAAATATGAAGAGGCCAAAGAAAAAGATATTAAAGAAGAAATGTATAAATGGTCTAGACAAACTTTGCGACTTAGTGATGAAATGATTGAGGAAAGTAAAGAACTTCTTAAAGCATTGGGAATTCCCATTATTCAAGCTCCAAGCGAGGGAGAAGCCCAATGTGCTTATATGGTTAAACATAAAGATGCTTATATAGTTGCAAGCCAAGATTATGATACTTTAGCATTTGGAGCCACAAGACTTGTTCAAAATTTAAGTCTTGCAACAAGAAGAAAAACAATAAGTGGTTTTATTTCTATAAGTCCGATGATGATTGAATTAGATAATGTTCTAAACACTCTTCAGATTAATCGCGACCAGCTTATCTGCTTAGGAATTCTTGTTGGAACTGATTTTAATCCAAAAGGAATCAAAGGAATTGGTCCAAAACGGGCTTTACAATTAGTTCAAATATATAAACAGCCTGTTTTATTATTTCAAGCTATAGAAAAAATGATTAAAGAAAACAAAATTCCAAAAATAGATTTTAATTGGAAAGATATTTTTGAGATATTTAAGAAACCAAATATAAAAAAAGACTACAAAATCAAGTTTGGCAAAGTCAATGAAGAAAAAGTCAAACAAATTTTATGTAAAGAACATGATTTTTCAGAAAGCAGGGTTGAAAATGCTTTAAAGAGAATCGCCGAATATGAAAAAGCCGCCAAACAAAAAGATCTAAAGAGTTGGTTTTAAAAAAAGATTATGTTTAATATAAAGCTTAATAAGCAGATTTCATAAAACTTGCTCCTAATGATATAAGACCAAAGAAAGCAAGAATTCCAAAATAAATTCTTAAATCTTTGGGTAAATTTTCAATAAAAAAAGGCATAAATTCAAAAGAAATTGCTAATCCTATAAGACTGATTATAATTACCAAAATTCCTAAAATAAATAAAAACATTTTTTCCCTCGTTCCATAACCAAACATTTTCTACCTCTTTTCTTGTTTTATTTAAAGTTTTTATTATTTATAAATTTGTTGTTATTAAATCCTAAATCTATATCGTTTAGCAAGAACTTCTATTTTTTTCATAGTTCTTAAATTTCTAGCTCTTTTTTCTCCTATGCGCGTTCCCCTTTTTGGAATCTTGTTTCCTGCTTGCTTAAATATTTTAGCATTATCTCTCATCAAAAAGCTATAAGTTGATTTTAATTTTGCTATATTTACTCTACCAGAACCCGTATTGGTTCTTGGAGTTCTTTCTCTTCTTCCAAAAGGCCATTTCCTTTTTGTTCCTGCCCTTTCTCGTGGATAATACCCTCTTTGTGCTCCATAATCTCTATGCCTTAATCTAATTAAAGCCATTAAAATCATTATTATAGTAATTAAAATTAAAACAATAGAAATTGCATCAAGAACAATACAAATTTGTTGGGGTATAGGGCCATAAGGATAACAAACATTATTTTTTAGCCATAAAATCCAGACTAAAGAAATAGCCAATAAAATAAATAAGAAAACCATACTCCTTCCTTTAAGTTGATACCATAATAAACTAAGAATTAAAATAATAAATAAGGCAAGAACCCACCAAGCAATTTTAGGAATTATATTGCCAAAATAATAAATTGTTCCAAGAGATCCCATTAAGCCAAGAACAAAAGACATTACAAATGCAATTGTTGGGCTTCTTCCAAAAAAATTCTGTAATGCAAACCAACAAACTGTAAAAATTAATAAAAATAATAAGGCCGCATTAACCCATTCATTTTGAGCTAATTCAGAAGGGCTTAAATTACCAAAATCAAAATCTCCAAAAGTATTAGAACTATAACCATTATAAGCATAAATAGAACTACTAATAAGAATAAATGCAAATAAAAAAATAATAAATAATATGCCTCTTTTCATCATTTTCATAAAAATTTAAGGATTTTATAATTTAAAAAACTTAAGGTTAACCAAAATTATATCTAAGGTTTCAGTTCAAGAATAAGTTTGCCCTTTTCAACAAAATAATTTTTTATTGGCAATGAAAGAGGAATTAATTTGAAATAGGCTTTATTCTTTGTAAAAGCTTTTATTTCAATACTATTTTCAAGTTTAGTGATAATAATATCTTTTTCACTTTTTATGCCGGGCAAGATAATTTCATAAACAATTTTATCTGTCAGACGTCTTACTTTTGTCTGAGGCTCTTCTCTAGGAAGTTTTTTTAGTTTTTCTTTCTGAGCTTTTGTTAACTTCTTTTTTGGAAGTTTGATTGATTTTTCCTCTTTATTTTTCTTAGTTTTTTTAACAGCTGTTGGAAATTTTATTTTTTGTCCAGGACTAAAATGACCAACTTTAATAATAGGCTGGCCCTCAGAAGAAGTTTCTACTTTAATGCTGATTCCTTGCACATTTGTTGGTAATTTTCTTATATCTAAATTATTTATTCTGCCTTTATTCTCTTGTTTCTTTATTTGCGTTCCTCCAATCACTTTATCCATTTGCCTGAATTGTTTATCAAGATCCCGAATTATTTTTTTAAAAGGAAGTCTGACAAAAAAAGGCATTTGAAAAGCTTCTTCAAAACTTTTTTCCATCTGTTCTAAATTTCTGTCATGCTGTTCTTCAATTTTTTTTATTTCTTTTAATTGAGCACCACAAAAAGGGCAGAAACTATATGTAGAATCAACCTTCCTACCACAACGACATCTAATTTTTTTCTTAAACATATTCTTATTCTGATGATTTGACTTTTAAATATGTTGTTTAATGTTCCCTATGGGACAATATCTGTTACCACTCACACAGGACAACATACCGAAAGGTTTATAAAGCCCAAAATACTATAGATATTATAATAAATTAAATAAATAAAATATAAAACAAAAAAGAAAAATGACTGAAGAAAAAAGAGAAAGCCAACTTGAAAATTTAGTTAGGTATGGTTCAGCTGCTTTAGCTTCTAGAAAAGCCAAATCTGATCCTGGAATATCTCTTTTAGCTATGAAAGGTTTTTATGATAATCAATTAGATAAAGGAGATCCAATAATTTATCAAGCCTTAGCAGAAGCCCAAATAGGAATTCAAAATGGAACAGGAATAAGTAATGGCGGAGTTGTTCAAGCAATTGGTTTCTATGGTACTGGAAAATATGGAGAAGCATTTGCAAAAGCAACAGTGGAAGAAGTCATAAAAACTGTTGTAGATAGTGGCTACAAGATTCCAGAAGATACATTAAAAGGTTTAAAGAATTATGAAAAAGTTACTTGTGAAGAATTAAAAAAGTTAGCTGAAAAAGACAAAGATGCAGAAAAAGCACTTAAAGCCGTATATACACTTGATACTCAAAAACTAGAAGGAGAATTTTACTACAATTTATTCACAGGACAAACAAATGATGCACTTTCAAGTTTATACGCTAAACAAGAACAAGAAGCAAAAGAATAAACTTATTTTTTAATTTTTTCCTTTCTTTTTTTATTTTTTTCTTTCTTTTTATTTTTTTCTTTCTTTTATTTTTTTATATTTGTTATTTCTATTTTTCACTGATTATTTTGTCAATTATCTTTGCCATTTCTCTGACAAAGAGATCTGTTTTCTCTTGCCATTCATCAATATCCTTTCCTGTTATTTTTGAAATCGAACCATGTAGAATGCCGTGAGCAATCTCATAAAGCCGGCTATACCAAGAAACATATTTTGAATTTAACATTTTTGTTCTAACAAAAGTTTTATCAAGAAGTTGTGGAATATGTTCTGGACTTGGTGGAACTCTTTTTGCTGCGATAAGTGCGGCATGGCTTGCATCAACCATTGCCCAATAAAGACCTTCAATACCATTTAATAAAGCGGCTCTTGTCCTTGCTAAATGTAATGGAGCCCTTTGTAAGATAACATAAATAGATTCTGGCGTGCTTTTAATCTTGCCTTTAGCTAAAAGAACTTTAAGAGGCGTAAAGAAACCACCAAAATCAATCAAAGGCTGACCATATCTTATTATGTTAATTATAACTGGCTCCCCTCTAATCATTTCCTCCCACCATGTACTTAAGCGCACAGAATTAATATGTAAAGGTCTTCTATAAGGGTTTGTTTTGATTAATTTTCCTAATTCTTCTCTATACCAAGCAATAAGTTCAGCATCCCATTGTATAGTACAGTCATCAAGAATAATAATTATATCAATATCAGAACCTTTTTTCATTTTTCCTTTGACAGATGAGCCAAATAAAATAATTGATTTTAATGTCTTTCCAAACTTTTCATAAGCTTTTGTGGCAAAATCATATGCTATATCTTGTTCTGTCTTAATTCGCAGAGAAGGAAATTCTTTTTCACTGGCCTTTGTTACTTTAGGCATTTTAGGTATTGGAGGCTCTTTTAATCTATATGTAGAAATTTTTGCTCTTTTTTTCTTTACCATCACCTTTTACCTCTTTTTCTAAATAAAATAGATAAATCAAGTTTATAAATTTTCGGTTGTAATTATTTTTTCTAACTCTCTTGCTTTCTCTTCTGTCTTAAAACATGGAACGCGACCTTTTTCCTTACCATTATAGAAAACTATTGCTGTTGGTAAACGGCCGATTGGTTTGTTAAGAATTCCTTTTTCATTTAATATGTTTTTACATTTTGGATAAGTTACATCAAAATAAAATACTTTAAAATTGTTTGATAAATCCATAAAATAAGAGTTAAGATTTTGATTGGAAGATAAAGTTGAGAAAAGTGCGAGTACATAATTACTATCTTCTAAAGCTAAATAAAATCTATCTAATTCTTTCTCTGATCTTATAACCTTAACATTAGAAAAGTTCTCTTCAGTTTTTCTCTCAAATTTCTCTGCCCTTATTTGATATTTTCTATTAAATTTTATTAAATTGTTTTTTTCTAATATTTTGTCTTTACTCGTAAATATGAGGGCTCCTCCAAAAACAAGAGCTGCTAAAGTATAAATTAATCTTCTATTCATAAGAAAAGAAAAGAAAAGAAAGATATAAACCTTTCTATTTTGATTACTTCATAGTAGTTTATTTAATTACTCCCTACAGTTAATCCAGCAACAAACACAGACTCCTCCAGGAGTATAGTCATTAAAATCTAAACCATGGCTAGCACAATAGTTTGCACATTCATTAGAACCGCCTCTAGGTTCCGTAATTATAGCACCACCACACGAACAGTCAATATAAGAATATTCACTTGTCTCAAATATCTCATTACAACTGACTAAATGTGTTCCGCTATCTGAACCAGCTAAAGCCATCACACAAGTTCCTTTTTTTGCTCTACATTTAGTTGTGCATGTACTTCCAGTATCTGCTGCAAAAATCTGAGTGTTTTTCATTACTTCTAAAAGGTCATCAAAAGTTAATTTATATTCTTGTTTATAAGTATCTAAATCTCCATAAATTTCTAATTTAGTTCCTTCTGATGGGGTTATTCCTCCTAAAGGTGTTGTAGTCTCTCCACCAACACACGCACCATTACTACAACTTTCATAACCTAAGGCAACACAATCATAATCCATTGAGAGACAATTATCTCCTTCAAGATAAAATTCTCTAAGTGTGTTAGAAATACAAGCATCACTGAACTGGCCATTAGCCCCGGTACATATTCCTAAAAGCCATATAGCTGCACCATCATCACTATCTACATAAGTTGTTGTTGCGGGTTTTGCTATTCCGAAAAGTCTTTGAAAAAAAGTTTGCTCAACAGCTTGTGCATCTTCTGTTGCAGCTTCTGATGATGTTTCTGATGATGTTGGTTGAGTAACTGCTGTAGAAGCTTCTGATAATCCTTCTTGTGTTATAAAACCCGTAATTTGCGAATTTGTATAAACCATTCCTACCATAAATCCTAGAAATAAAGCAACTATGAAAAAAACCCAGATAAAATGTTTTTCCATTTTTTGTTTTGTTTTTTATTTTCCTCTTTTAGTTATTAAATATTATAATAAATTAATAATATGAGTCTTTTTATATGTTTTTATTAATAATAATTTTTATTAATATTATGATAGAGTTAATTCTTTCAATTTCTCAAACAAATTATGAAACTCTTTTTTTTATTTACTGCATTGTTATTGCATTGGTGTTCCTGTAAAAGATTCGCCTCTTTTTTGCATGCTTCCGCCAAGTTCCATAGGAAGAGCTGCAAAACCAGTGCCATAAGTTGCAAAATGTTGTTCAGGCAACATTAAACCATAACCAGCAGGATAGCCAGCAGGGATTCCATAAACATTTCTAACCTGATTCCAAAAAGGCTGCATATAATTTGCATAGAGTGGAGAGCCCATTGCTTCAAGAGAATAAGGAACAGGACTTACTTTAAAATGTTCTGCCCAAGATGAATATTCTAAAATTTTTTTTCCTTTATATCCTTTTTTTTCTAATTCTTTTAACATATCTTTGATTGGAACTTCACCCATTCCTGGAGGAAGTTCAGTATGTTCTGCACCAAAATTATCAACAAGATGAACGTGTTTTACAAAAGGAGCAATCTTTTTAGTTTCCTTAACAATATCTTTTTTAGAAAAGCCATATTTTCTTAACATATTAATATGACTTACATCCCAAGTTGTTCCAATTAATTTTTCAGCTGCTCTTTCTGCTTCTCCATGGCTAATACCTGTTTTTACTGCTTTATCAACAAAAGTTTTTCTACTTTCTTTAATAAGATGGCTAAGTTCTTCAGCCCTTCCAAAAACACTATTAGGAAAAACATTTTCTATAGAAACTATTGGAGATTTATTTTTGAATTTTTTATAAGCATGAAGAGCCACATTTGCAATAGTGTTTTTGCTCTTATCAAGACAAAAAGTTTCTGCAGGAACATAAGTTTCTGGAGGTATTACACGTAATGATTCAATCAAATCATGATAAACTGCTGTTGCTTTTGATGGGTTAGTCATTTGTAATCTTGGTAATTGTTCAAAAATTTTAGATTTTTGCTTTATAAATTCCCTAACTTTTCCTTTTTGATCTTCTGGCGCATATTTATAAGCTCTATCATAAAGAACTCCTAAATGCTTTTCAATTTCACTATAATAGTTTTGAGCCATCTGAAATTGATTGAAAAAAGGCTGCAATTCTGGTTCAATTTCTACTTTTTCTCCTCTTGCTTCTTTTTCTTTTATTTCTTTCCATTTTGGTTGTATTACTGGCCAAGCATTTTTGAAAAGAACATCTGCTTCTTTTTTATATTGAATAAGTGGAAGAATATGACCATCCCAATCTGTATGGTTTCTCATTCTAAGGGCATCTTCTGTTGTTATTAATCTCTCTTCTTTTTTTTCTTCAGGATAATATGGAAAAAATCTATCTTCTCTTTCTACTGGTGAAATTTGTCCTGTATCGCGATTAACAACATACATAATCTTTTTTTCTGGTTTGCCTTCAATAGGCATCCATTCTGTTGATGGAACTCCCCCTGTTGCATGAATAGTAACAGGAATATTTCCTTTAGGACTTAATTCATGTGCTTTTTCTATAACATTTTTAAACTGATGTTCTGCTTGTTGTCTATAAGATTCATTCCATCCATCTTTTGTAAAGCCAGCAGGATCAATTATTGGAGCATGCATTGTAAAATCCACACCAGTCAATTTTCCTATTCTTTCTACTTCTTTCCAATGTTGTTTTGGAATAGATTCAAAAACTTGCGCACTTATAGCTCCAACTTCAAAGGTTTTCAAACCCTGGCTTAATTTTGTTGTAACTTCTCCAATAACATTTGCTGTTCTAGGATCTGTAGTCATACCAAGCTGAGATGGTTGAAGCCTATAACCAGTAAAAAGAGGGCCATAGTTAGGATCAAGAGGACCATAACTTCCAGAATAAAGAGTTTCATAAGATTTAGGCAAATTATAAGTAGCCATTTAATTTTTATTTATTTAATCTAATATTTTGTTTTATATTTTTTAATTTTCTTTTCAGGATATTTAAATTCTGGTCCAAAAGTAACCGGAGTATCATCTTCTCTTTCAGCTTTTTCATATTTAATAACTTCATCATAGCGACCATGACTTATTTTTACTTCTCTAGCCAAAGGATTTTTTAATTCTCTAATTTCTCTAATAGGGGCAGTTGTTACTGGTTCAAAATCGGTTTTTCTCGCTTCAAATATCTCTGTTCTTGTTGTAATATATTTTTGATTATTTTTTTCTTCATAAACAGGAGCATATTGAAATTCTCTTTTTTCTTTTTCTTTCTCTTCAAATGGTTTTTTAATTTCTACACTAGCTAAGGAATCTTCTAATTTTTGCCCTCTAATTTCTCTTTCTGGTTCTGATATTAGAGCAGTATGTTCAGCACTAGTTTCAAATCCTTGCCTAAAGGGTGTTTCATCAATTATTTCTTTTCTTCTTTCTTTCTTTTTTTCTTTTTCCTTTTTTTCCTTTTCTTCCTCTTCTTTATTTTCTTCATTGTTTTCTTCTTTATTATTTTCTTTTTCTTTATCTTCATCCATTTTTCATTCTCATTTATTATTATTATTATTATTATTATTTAGGAATACGCCATTTTTCTGGAAGTTGCCAATCTGGTTCAGTAATGCTGGGCATTCCATGTGATTTTTTATAAATATCGTAAATTTTATAGCAAAAGGCAGCTGAAGTTCTTTCTGAAAGAGCTCTAATTACAGATTCCTCAAAATTATCTTTACGAATTTTACCTAATTCTGGTTCTTTTTTCTTTTTTTCAGGTTTTTTTTGTTTTGTCTCTTTTTCTTTCTTCCCTGTATCTATAAAATGTTCTATATCTTCAATTATTTGATTAAAGGTTTCTTCTGTTACAATTTCTGTTAATCTTAAAGCATCTCTAAAATCTTCTTTATCAAGTTCTTTTTCAAAAACTTTCATTTCATCTTCATTTAATGAATAAGCTTTAAAATTAACTTCTGTACGACCGCCAAAAATGTAATGTCCTTGTGGGCTTCTACTAGGAATCCCTCTGAAAACAAAATCAATAAAAACACAACTATAATACTTTCGTTTTAGTTTTAAATTTCTAAAAGATTTTGGAAGATTTTCTAAATCAACCTCTTTAACTATATTAATTGTACTTTTACCAAGAATAGTTAATTCCAAAAGAATTGTATTAAATGCCTTAACAAGAGCTGGTTCTCTACTTCTTCCTTTCATCATTAATTCTTCAGCAGCCCTAAGATAAGGTTTTGCCCATCTTGAATAAAGTCTTAAAGAATTAACCTGAGTTTTCAAATAACTCTTTTCAATTTCAAATCTCTTACGAAGCTCTTTTTCACTTTTTTCTTTCCAAACAAAAAATTCAGCCACCCTTGGTTTAAGGATTCTTTTAACCCTGTCATTTAAATCTAATCTATCAACATCTGATAGCCTTTTTACTGCCATAAAAGCATCTATAAGGGTAGCATACATAAATTGTGAAGCCATACCTTTAATGCTAGTATTGCCTCTTTGTATATCTACTTTATCCATCCAAATTTGTTTTAAACCAAGAACACCAGATTCGTGATCTCTAGCATTTTTACTTTGTGCAAGATCATATTGATCAAGCCTGATTTCAAATTCTTTAAGAGAATAAAGTATATTAATTACTGATTTAATAACACTATTTACAACATTTAAAATTTTCATTCCTTCTTCTTGCATTATTTTTGCTTTTTGACCTAGCTCACCAAAATAACCAGAGCCAGGAGATGCGGAAAAATTATCAATTATTTTTGTTACATCCTTATTAAATAAATCATTAACAAAATCAAGAATCCAAAAATAAATGGGTTCAAGTTGTTCAGAAGTGCTATCATAAATAAGGGTGTGTTCCCATATCGGTTTATCATAATGGGGATTTATTTTAGCTATAATCTCAGATATATCTAACCTCTTTTCTTCTTCTGACATTAAAAAACTAAGCAAGATTGATTTTTATTACTTTCGGTAAAGAAAACTATTTAAATATAATTTATATATTTTTAATATGATTGGAGAATTTTTAATTTTCAATATCGTTATGCTTGTAATAGCAATTATTCTAAATAAAAAACGCAAACTTGGTTTGTTTAGTAAGAATAAAGGAATATTGCTATTAGTAGTAATTATTTCATTTTTTGTATGTGAATTTTTTGGGATATGGGGTTATGCAAGACATTGGTGGGATCCTGGTTTTACTTATATCCCATTTTCTTTGCATCCCGTTTATTTTGAGGATGCCCTTAGTTATGTGGTAGCAACAATTATAGTTGTTGCTGTCTGGGAAAGATGCAAAAAAATTAAGTTTGGGAGGAAAAAGAAAAAATGATGGAATATACAATTACTGCTATAGTGGTGCTTATAGTCCTTGCTCTCTTAGATTACTTTCTCAAGACTGATGTTCTTAAGCCAACTAAAAGAAAGGCTATTTTCTGGGCATCTGGTATTATATTTTGGTATATAATAGAAATCATGGCTATTGGCAGATGGTGGGTAATTCCACCAGCAACTATTTCTGGTATATATTTAGGATTTAATATTCCTATAGAAGAACTCGGTTGTTTAATTATTTGGTTTTTGATAATTTTAATTCCTTGGGAATATTTTAAAAAACACATGAAAGGTTAAAGACAAAGATTTAAAAAATCTTCATCCATAAAAATATTATGGTTTTTAGAAAAATATTTAGGAAAAAAAAGGTAGAAAACATGGCGGTAATTGATCTTGGTAAACTTAATGAACTAAGAGAAAAAGACAGAATGATAAAAGAATCAGCAAGTCCTTTAACCACAACAGGAACAACACAAACTGGAAATGATGTTAATTTTTTAGGTGCATTAGCTAGTGCAGCAAATAAAACAGAAGATGAACAAACAAAAGTAGCAGTTTCAGGACAAAGTTTTGAAAAGATGGAAAGGATTCATAAAAGAATTGATCATCTCGCAAGCAGATTTGAACTTTTAGAAAGAAAAATTGAGAGAATTGAAAGAAGGATTGACTTAAAATACTAAAAAATAACTAAAACATCAACCAAAACGCTAAATTAAAAATGCCAAAAAAGAGAACCAAAACAAAAAGTAAGAAAATCAAAACCAAAAATAATAATGTAAATAAATTTTTCTTTTTTATAGCAATTGTATGTTTTATTTTTATTCTTGATAGATATACAAAATATCTTTCATCATTTATACAAGCTTGTTTTATTTTCTGTATAAAACAATCAATAAATTATGGGGCAGCTTTTAGTCTTCTTAATAATTTTGGCTGGACAAGAATCCTTTTAATAACAATAGCAGTTTTTGTAATGTTTTTTGCAGCTTTTTTTTATTTTCAAAATAAAAAATTCACACTTATAGATTTTGGTCTTTCATTATTGTTTGCAGGAACTCTCTCAAATGTTTTTGACAGAATTTATTATGGTTATGTTATTGATTTTATTGGCTTCGCTTTCTGGCCAGCTTTTCCTGCTTTCAATTTAGCAGATATAGCCAATCTTGTTGGTGTTATAATTCTAATTTGGGCAATAATCAAGAAGCCCTAAAATAATTAAAAATATAAATATAAATTTATATTAACTGTTAAGTAGTAAATAACCGAAAGATTTATAAAGACTAAATTCATATTAATTATATAAAAACTAAAATATTGGAAAAAGATTTGGTGGGGTGTTTTAACACTTCAGATGAATTTGTTACAACTTTATCCAGTTCTTCAAGGGAATTAAGAAAATATCAAAAAGAACAAGCATTTATCAATAGATTAGTCCAAGGAGATCTTGGATTACAAAAAGAAAAAAAACTGGGAATTGGAGATATAGAAGGAACAATAACTCGTGAGAATATTGTAAAAGCCCTAATAGATTCTGGATTAGTAAGGAATGCTAATTCTGTTCTAGGCAAATACCAAGTATCTAGGAATATAAGAAAAGTACATCAGACAGATTACTGGAGAGGTTATTCATTTAAACCAGCATCTAATGAACCAGAAACTTACAAAGTAGAATTAGAAGATATTTCTGGATTAGATCCAGGTTAGATTAAATTTTTCAGTTTCTATTAATTTTTGAGCAACTTTGTCGTTAGAATACTGTTCTAGCCTAAACTCAAACATTATATAATACCTATATAAAATTATATTAGTATGGTAAAATAAATATTTAAAGCCACCAAACTTTAAACTAATATGATAAAAGAGGCAAAGACAAATACAAAAATAAAAATAAGTGAAAAAAAGATTCTTGCTTATGCTTTAAAGAACGCATTAAATCATGATAGCAAAGCACAAGTGGGATCTGTTCTTCCAAAACTTTTTCAAGAAGGGCTGAAAAAAGAACAAATAAAATCAATTATTCCAACAATTCAAAAAATAGTCAAACAAGTTAATGTATTAAGCAGATTAGATCAAGAAAAAAAATTTAATGAACTAAGTAAATTAGTAAAGCGAAGAAAAGAAAGAGTTGGTCTTCCAACTTTATCTAATGCAATAAAAGGCAAAGTTGTAATGAGATTTGCTCCTTATCCAAGCGGGCCATTACATATTGGAAATGCCCGTCCTATAATTCTTAATGACGAATATGTAAAAGAATATGGCGGAAAACTTTTTCTTGTTATTGATGACACTATTGGAAGTGAAGAAAAACAATTAATTAAAGAAGCTTATGAACTCATTACAAAAGGTTCTGACTGGCTTGAAATCAATTATAAAAAACCAGTAATTTACAAATCTGACCGCCTTAAATTATATTATAAATATGCAGAGGAATTAATCAAAAAAAATAAAGCATATGTTTGTTTTTGTGATTCTGAAACCTTACATAAAAATAGAATCAAAGGAATTGAATGTAAGCATAGAAATACAAAACCAAAAGAAAATCTCAAGTATTGGAAAGAAATGTTAAAAGGAAAATATGAAGAACATAAAGCCACGCTTAGAATCAAGACAGATATGAAACATAAAAATCCTGCTTTTCGTGATAGAGTTCTTTTTAGAATCAGTAAAAGAGAGCATCCAAAAACAAAAAAGAAATACAAAGTATGGCCTCTTCTAGAAATAAGCTGGGCAGTAGATGACAAACTTCTTGGCATCACCCACATTCTTCGGGGAAAAGAATTAATGATTGAAACTGACATGGAAAAATATATTTTTGATATTTTTGGTTGGAAATATCCTGAATTTATTCATACAGGATTATTACAATTTGAAGGAGCCAAATTAAGCAAGAGTAAATCACAAAAAGAAGTTAAAACAGGAAGATATATTGGCTGGGATGATCCTCGAACTTGGTCATTACAATCTCTTGAAAGAAGAGGATTTAAACCAGAAGCAATAAGAAATTTTATCTTACAGTTTGGAGTAACTCAAACAGAGATTAAAGTCCCAATAGAGGCTTTATATAAAGAAAATAAAAAAATTATTGAAACAAGCAACAGATTCTTTTTTGTAGCCAATCCAAAAAAAATTACAATCAAGAATGCGCCAAAAATAAAAACAAAACTAGAATTGCATCCAGATCATCCTAAACGAGGCCACAGAATTTTTGAAACAGGCCAAAATTTTTATATAACAACAGAAGATTACAAAAAAATCAAAAAAAGAAAACCATATAGACTAATGAATCTCTTTAATTTTTCTGATTTTAAATTCCTGTCAAGAAAACACGATCTAAATTTTGGGGCTAAACTTATTCATTGGCTTCCTATTCAAAAAAATCTCATTAAGACCGAAATATTAATGCCAGATGCAAAAATAATCAAAGGTCTTGCTGAGCCTGACATCAGAAAATTAAAAATTGGAGATATAATTCAATTTGAGAGGTTTGGTTTCTGTCGTTTTGATAAAAAAGATAAAAATAAGTTTGTCTTTTGGTTTGCTCATAGATGATATTAATAGCATTATATTGAGTAAGATATAATCGTGTGCAATAATCTATATAAAAAATAAATTCTTAGTATATCAATGAATGGGCTAAGGAATATAATTTTATCATTGGTTATTTTGTTTGGAATCTCTTGCGCTAAAAAAGGCCAAATAAAAACAGAAAAGTTACCAGCAAAAACTATAAAGGAAATATTAAATGGACCTTTTACCTATACTGGAGTTTATAAAAATCCTGTTCTTGAAAAAGTTGATTATCAAAAAACCGCCCTTGATTTTTATTATGAAGAAGGTAGAATAGTAAATAGTTCAAAATACAAAAAAGTGAGAGATTCATTAGGTGTTATACTTGATAGTTTAAAACTTTTAGAAAAATAGAAAAACTTTATAACTATTGATTTTTCTAAATTGCCATGGCTAAATCTAAACAATCTGAAAAACCTGAATCTGAATTACAAGAATTAAAAGATTATACTTTAATTATTTGTGAGAAACCGCAAGCCTCTATGAAAATGGCTTATGCTCTTGCTGAAATAGCTCCGGTAAAGAGAAACTTTTTTAGCGTTCCTTATTGGGAATTAAATAGAGATGGAAAAAAATTTATTATTGTTAGTGCTGTTGGTCATCTTTTTGGTCTTGTTCAAAAAACCCAAAGCAAGGAATGGCCTGTTTTTGACATTGAATGGAAACCTTATGCTAGTTTTGTTAGAAAATATATTAATACTATTTTACACTTCTCAAAAAATGCTTCTGATTTCATTGTTGCATGTGATTATGATATTGAAGGGGAGCTCATAGGTTTTAATGCCCTGCGATTTTTATGTGATGCTAAAAATGCAAAAAGAATGAAATTTTCAACACTCACAAAACCAGATTTGATTGAATCTTATAAAAATATCATGAAAAATATTGACTATGGACAAGCTTATGCTGGAGAAACAAGACATTATTTGGACTGGTTTTATGGCATTAATTTAAGTAGAGCATTAATGCAAGCTATGAAAAAAGCCGGCGCTTTTAAAATTTTGAGTACAGGTAGAGTTCAGGGCCCAACTCTTAATTTAATTGTTAAAAAAGAAAAAGAAATTCAAGCATTCAAACCAGAACCTTATTGGCAAGTTTTTTTGCTTGTTAAAAATAAACATGAATTAGAAGTTAAATATCCAAAAAATATCACAAATAAAAAAGAAACCAAAGCTTTTGAAAAACTTAAAGATAAAGAAGGAAAGGCTGAAACAAAAAAAGAGAAACAAGAAATGTGGCCATGGCCTGCTTTTGATCTTACAACACTTCAAATAGAAGCTTACAAATTTTATGGTTTTACTCCTGCTCAAACACTTGCAATAGCCCAAAAATTATATCTTAGAGGACTTATCAGTTATCCAAGAACTAGCAGTCAGAAACTCCCTCCAACAATTGGTTATAAAAGAATTCTAAATAAACTTGATAAATTATTTCCAAAACTTACAAAAAATGTTAAAAAACAATTTCCAAGACAAGGTAAAAAAAGTGATCCGGCACATCCGGCTATTTATCCAACAGGCGAACACTCAAAAAAATTAAATCAGGTAGAAAACCAAGTTTATAATCTGATTTTAAAACGTTTTCTTGCATGTTTTGGAGAAAGCGCCATAATTGAAAATAAAAAAGTTGTTGTTAAAATAGAAAAATATGAATTTTATGCAGAAGGAAAGCAGATTCTTGAAAAAGGATGGTTGAATATATATCCTACAAAAATTAATATAAAAGAAATTCTAGATTTGAATGACAAGGTAAAGGTTCTTAATGTTAGGACTGAAGAAAAAGAGACCCAACCACCAAGACGATATTCTGCATCAAGTCTTATTGCAGAACTTGAAAAAAGAAATCTTGGAACCAAAGCAACCAGAGCCAATATTATTGATACGTTATATAAAAGAAATTATATTACTGGAAGACTAATACAAGCAACAAAACTTGGAATGTCTGTCTCAATCAGCTTAGAAAAAAACTGCCCTATGATTCTTGATGAAAAACTTACAAGAAAATTTGAAGAAGAAATGGAAATTATAAGGAAAGAAAAATCACAAGAAAAGGTGATTCAAGAAAAAGAGAAAATTCTAGAAGAAGCAAAAAAACTTCTAATAAAGATTTCAGAACAATTCAAAAAACATGAAAAAGAGATAGGAGAAGAACTTTTAAAATCATATAAAGAAATTGAAAAAATAAAAAAGAAAGCCAGCACTCTCTGTCTTTGCCCAGTATGCAAGAAAGGTCATTTAATTATCTTAAGAAGTAGAAGGGGTAAAAGATTTGCCGCTTGTGACAGATATCCTAAATGCAAGACAACTTTTCCTCTTCCCCAATATGGTTTGATTCAAGTAACAGAAAAAAAATGTAAGTGTGGTCTTCCTAGACTAAAATTAATTAAAAAAGGCAGACCCCCATGGGAATTTTGTATGAATCCTAAATGTTATAAAAAAACTGAAACAACAGAAAAAAAGACAGAAATAAAAAAAATAAAGACAAAAACAAAAAAGAAGAAAAAAATCAAGAAAGCAAAGAAGACCAAGAAAACTAAAAAAAAGATTAAGAAGACAAAAAAGAGAAAAACTAAGAAGAAAAAATAGTTCTATAGTGGAAATCTGCCTTCTCTAAAATACTCATATATAAAAAATTCTATTTGTTTTATAGAATTCTTATAACCTTTTTCTGAAATTTCCCTCTCTTTATCATTTAAAGCATTTTCTCTACCATAAATACAGGCTTCTACATTTTTCTTTAATTCAACCAACAAATCAATTTTTTCTAAAAGAGATTTTTCTTTTATTACTTTAGAAATTGCTAAAGATTCTAAAACATAATCAAAAAGTTGTGAATTAAATTTTTGACTTTCAGATTCTTTTGTAAAACAATTTCCAATATATTCTCCAAGCTCTTCAGAACAAACCCATAATGTCTTTATATCAAAAGATTTGTAGGCATTATAAAATTCATTAAATTTTTTAAATGATTTTATATCTAAAAATTCTTCCATTTTTAATTTTTAATCTCTAATTTCAAAACAACTTGAAACGACGAGGCCTTTCTTTTAAAATCCCTTTATTATGGATAGCAAAAATAAATTCTTTTTCAGGAAGAGACCTATGTTTTCTAAGGATTGCTTTTTTTCTATTTGTGCCTAAATTTTGCAATTCAATAACGCATTTACTCCAATATTTCATAATATCTCCACCAACCATAACTACGGGTTTTGGCTTGCCAGCTTCAAAATCCTCTCTAGAAAGAAATTTAGCATAAACCTGATCTGTTACAAGTATAGGAATTTGTTTTTTTCTTGCAATCTCATTTAAAATTCTCATCTGCCTGACAAGACTTTTATTGATTATACTTATTTTATCCTCATCTTTTTCCTGAGTTGCCTCTCCAAGTTCAAGACGATAAAGCATAACCATACTATCAACAATAATCAAGCCAATATCTTCTTTAATCAAATCAAGAAGTTTATTAAATGATTCGCGTTGCTCAGCAAAATTTGTGGCTTTAAGCAAAAAAATATTTTCCATTATTTCTGGGGTAATCAATTGACTCAATCTTTCTGTACTAAAACTCCCTTCAGTATCAATAAAAATAACCTTCTTATCTCTTGCCATATAGGCTGCTGCAATAAGACATAAATTTGTTTTCCCACTTCCAGCTGGCCCATAAAGAGTTGTTATAATATCTTTATCATAACCCCCTTTAAGCCATTCATCCAAATCACGAGAGCCACTTGAGATTTTCATGAACAAACTAGATTAAAAACATTAATAAGTTTTATTATAAGCTATTATTATATAAAACAAGAGCGCAAGGTTTATAAAAATAAAATCTATCAAAAAGATATGAAAGAAATTATTCCACCAAAAATTTCAATAGATGAATTTAGGGTGGAAAATCTTAATTTAGGAAAGAAGATTCTGAATACTTCTTTTAATTATACTATAAAAATTGAAAACCTAAGAACTAGTGGCAAGTTATTTAGGAAATTTATAATTGGAGATAATATAATTAATTTTATTCTTATGATTTTAGATGACCTTAAAAAAGTTGCAGGAACACAGATGGCTGAAATTGAAAATCACGAAGACATTAAAGAAAAATTAGTCAATGCATTAAATAGAATTATGCTTGAAACCAGCGATCTTGCAAAAATTAAAGACCATGAAAAATATATGAAAGCCTACAATAGGATTAATTGTTATAAAGTTAGTTTTAATAAAGATTAATTTTTTTAGTTTTTAGCTTTGTTTTTCAATCTTTCCATTAGGTTCTTTTTCAGAAAAAATTTGGGCTTGAAATTTAAAAATCTTGCATACTGGATTAAGCCATATTTCAGAAGGCAGACCAGCTTTAATACAAGTTCCACGCAAAAATTCAAGAACATTCCATTTTTGTTCTGGAGCAACTTGAGGCAACAATAAACCAGAATAATCAGAAAATTGAATAATCAAACCATCTCTGCCAATTTTAATTTCTTGTAAAATAGCCTGTCCTTTAATTTTAATTTCTTTTGGTTCTGTTAAAACTGAAATCTCAATAACAATTTTATCAAGATCTTTTTTATCTAAAGGAGCAAATCTTGGATCACTAAATGCTGCGTGTTTAGAAGATGCAACAACAGCTTCAGCAAGAATTTTTGTTGGATAAGGAAAACCTATACATCCTCGAAGTTCATGAGAAGGAAATTTATTTATTGTAACAAAAACCCCCAGTTTTTTATTAAATTCTTTTTTCTCATCTTCAAAATCAAATTTTTGACCAGAAAAATGGGATTCTATAGATTTCCTTGCTAATTTGATTAATCTTGTGTCTTGATCTAGATTTAACATTTTAAAATTAAGGTTTAGCATATTGATGGTTCTGTTAAGCAGGAAAAGCAGGTTTCTCTTACCCTTTCATTTTCATATCTATTACATCTATCTTCAGACATTTCCCAAAATTTTTCTTCTTCTTGCTTAGTCATAACTACATTTTCTATAGTATCTTCCCAGAATGGACCAACAGCAGACCTATAAAAATGAAAAATAGGACCTTCACTAACAAGAACCAACTCTTCTGATTTTCTTATATATGTGGTAGGATAATCATAAGTATTGCAAAAATCATGTCTACATATTGTTATCTTATTTCCTTCTATTTCTACATCACTAACTCCGGAGCCTAAAAAAGCCGGTTTACATTCAACTATAAATTTAGTTCCAAAATCTTTTAAATTACATTCACTTTTATTTAAAACAGGATAATCTGCAATAAGTTCGTCTACTTGTGTTTGTACTTGTACTTTTTCTGCAGCAAGATCTTTAGTTCTAAGAAAAACAAAATAAACTAACAAAAATATAACTATCACTGCTAAGATTATTATAATAATTAGATAGTTTTTCCCTTTCATTTATTATTAAAAATTTTTAGAATTATTTAAACATTTCTAAAAAATGCCCCTGCCGTGCTTTACTGCTTTTTGTTCGGATTTTTAGATAATTTCAGTCTTGGACAAAAAAGAAAAAAAATTATCTATAAACAGGATATTTTGAAGGTATTTCTATTTCACTCTTT
>Ga0315555_1000372_pt1 | contig 31044 bp, 27 predicted proteins | sample SalMarSW160380MG_FD_202113 | JGI IMG/M metagenome (GOLD analysis project Ga0315555, IMG submission 202113) | Salt marsh sediment microbial communities from the Plum Island Ecosystem LTER, Massachusetts, United States - Salt Marsh Sediment SW1603-80 ... | reverse complement strand
TTTTTTAAAAAACAACGGTCTTTTAATTTTCCATGGTTTTTTAAGTATTGATAAATTAAGGTAAAAACCATTAGGCAAGCGTTGGCTTGAACCTTTTAAGATTGAAAGTTCACTTGCCTATTTTTAAGAAAAACTGAATCATGATACGCCATACTGTGCAGCATGTATTTTAATGTAATGCATAAAGTATCAACCCGGTTGCTATTTCTCCTACCGCCACCGCCGAACATAGCCTACCCGCTTTACCCGCGGACACCGAAACAGGCACACGTTCCTGACCCTCGTTTTTAATTCTTTTTAGGCCCCATTCATTGTATCTTTAGCAAGATGTATCTTTGCAAGATGTATCTTTGCAAGATGTATCTTAATCGCAGTTGTATCACACTTGCAAAAAAAAACACATTTCTGAAAGGAACCTGGTAATGACAGCAGGCACTAACACTCAAAATATATGGAAACGACGAATTTCAAGAAAATACAAAAGTTTTATAGCATTTGCCGTTTTATTTGGCCTCCTCTTGCTCCTGCTCGGGGGATGCGCCAATGTTAAGTCAACAAAACACTATGAGGACGGAAAACGCTACGTAAAATCCCAACAGTACGATAAGGCAGTGGAGGAATTCGAGCTCACCCTGAAGTACAACCCGAATCATGATCAGGCTCTTGAAGCCCTGGGGCTTGTGTATGGAAATCTCGGTATGTATGAAAAAGCTCTTCCCTACTTCGAGAAGGCGTATTCTCTTAAACCGGAAGACAAGCTCTACATCACAAATCTTGCCGTTACCTATGAAAAAACTCAGCATTTTACTGAAGCAAAAAAGGTATATATGCATCTCCTGGCTGTCGACAAGGACAATGAGCTTGCAAAAAAACACTTCAATGAGCTGAAAGAAAAGGGTTACTGACCATGACAGTATCCATTATCGTTGCAATGACACAGACAGGAGTCATTGGAAAAAACGGAAAACTCCCCTGGCATATCTCCGAGGATTTTCAGTGGTTCCGGAGACACACCCTCGAACATCCTGTCATTATGGGGAGAAAAACATTTGAATCAATAGGCCGGGCCCTGCCGCAGCGTGAAAACATCATCCTCACACGACAAAAAAACTACAGAGCGGACGGGGCGATTATCTTTCATTCGTTTGAAGGGGCCCTCTCATATGCAAAAAAGATGAAGAGAAACGACGTTTTTATTCTAGGCGGGAAAGAGGTATTCGAAAAGGCCTTACCTGTTGCCCACAGGATCTATCTGACACGTATCAGGAGTGATTTCGAGGGGGATGTCTACTTTCCCTCCTATCCCGAGGAACAGTTCAAGGTTTCTTTCAGGGAAGAACATGAGGGAGCAATTCCTTTTACCTTTTTGATCCTTGAGCGAATATAATCTATAGTGGTTTATGCTATTCCTCTGAAATATTTGAATTGCAGGCACTCCCTTTAGCCGTGCGAAGCACGAAAATCGTCAGTGCCGCTCACCATTACGTATGATGTCCCCTTATTTCGAACAAGGTGATTGTTGCTGCAATAAGAAAACGAAAGCGCACAAGCCTGGCAAGGCCTGCATCTTTAACAGCCGATAGCATAAGAGGCGATATGTCAACACCTTCCGGCTTTACAGCTATCTGTTGAAGCAGTTTTTCTGCAAGCATTGAAAATTGAGATGAACCGGTTATTGGGAGGCTCACATACAATTCTTCAATCTGATCGACAATCTGCTTCGGAGACCGGTTTTCATGTAAAAAATCGACTAAATGAGAAATCCCGGTTGTGCTGTTTTCAAGAAAAGCAATATAGACCGGATAGAACCATTTTTCGAATCCGAGAATACCCGCAATGGATAATATTATTTCGTCCCGCATATAGGGCTGGTTTTTTTCTTTTAATTTGGCAAGAAGCGTTTGAACTGAGGCTGGGTCATAGAATATTGACAGGGCAGCGGCACCATGCACAATTAACCCCGTATTTCTAGTTTTCCTGATAATATCTTCAATAGCCTCAAGACTTTTCCTGTCTTTCAAATGTGCAAGAGCTACCATGCACTTACCGCTTAAAATGTAATCCTTCGAGTAAAGTTGTTTTCTGAGTACGGCTTTAGATTCTTTGATTTTTCTCTTCCCGATAATATCTGCTGCAATATATGCTGTTGTGAATGCGTGGTTTTTGACCTCTGATATAAGAGCGTTGATAACGGTTTTATCAACCGGCAGGGTGCTGAGTGCTGAAAGAGCCTCTTTCCGTATTGTAAACAGCGGTGATTTAAGCTTGTTCAGAATATCGTCTATTGACAGCTCCGACTTCGATGCGGCAAGCGCCCTGATTGCGCTCTTTTCTTCTGAAACTGTCTGTGACCGGTCCAGCCTATTCAGCAGGCTGACTGTACGTATTTCCCTTTGAGAGAAGATTATTGCCATTGCATTACGGATGGGATAGGCCCCCAGGTTTTCCATCCTGGCAATGAGTATCATGATAAAAACGAATATAAGAGCGACAGACCCGAAATATATCCTGAAAACGTCGGCATTGCCAATGGATTGAAACTGTTGGAGCCTTTCGAGGATAATACCTCCTGACAATGCCACGATTCCGCTTGCAAGCCCTCTGATCAGAAAGAACATAACCCACAGGTTGAGGCTCTCTTCAGCCCTGATGGCTGAGAAAAAATATGTCTGTCCAGCATTAAAAACGCCGAAATTTCCCATGTTGTGAAAGAAAAATACCGCGGATGCGAATATCCATACGAATTCGGGGTGATGAATGCATACACATATTCTCGAGATCAACCGTGAATATTTTGCATAGAGGCAATCTTGATAATACCTTCCACTGCCTCCCGTGTGTAATCGGAGTTCGGGCATTCCTGTAAAAGCATCCTGTAATAATCGAGGGCTTCTTCGTCCTTGCCTTCCCTACCGAGAATGCGGGCACTGTCAATGTACTTTATCGCCCGTGTATTCTCCTCCCGCCTCTGCTTTTCTTGCTCGAGAACAAGCCAGATTGAGTAAAGCTTTCCAAGTATCATTTCACGGTCATAACTATGCGTTCTGAAGACAAGCAGGTTTTCATATATATCGAGGGCTTTTTTATACTCGTTTTTTTTCTCATACATCTGGGCTTTCTGAACGAGATCTACAAGTTGCTCACTCTGCCTGATTTCAGAGTCAATCGCATCCCGACTCGTGCTGTTCACGAAAAGACTTCCGTCTACCCCGCTGAGAATAGGCTTCAAAAATCCTTCTTTTTGAAGATTACCGATTTTCTTTTCAACTGCATTGTAGTCTTCATTCAAATATGCAAGATTTATTTCCTCAAATGGCGAATGTCTGGTCAGCAGTTCCATCCGACTGTCATACTCTTTCAACAGAAGAATCAGGCGATGAATCAGTTTCATCGTCGTTTCATTCCCTCTTGTGGACAGGGGCTCGAGGAATTTCAGGGCGGAAAGCGCCCCATCATAATCCTCGTGTTCGACGGAGTACAGAAATTTATTTAGGTAACCGGACCGTATGGTATCGAGAAGAAACACACTATTCAAGCCTGGAGCTTTACCAGGCTGGATACGGTCAACCATCCTCTGGTATGCAGTCAGGTCGTCAATAGCTTTTTCATACTCTGCTTTTTGCGCAAGAAGGGACTGCCTTTTTTTATTGTACTGCTGTAGATATATCTGTATGCGGCGTTTCTTTTCCCCTCTGAACTCTACATCCGATCTGACGAGGTCGGCTATAGACCGCAGGTTCTTCTCTTTTCCCGTCAGTCCGAATATAGACCTGCTCTGCAAATAAATTTTATCCTTGCCTTCTATCCCTTTAATGAAACTGTTTTTGTTCTTTTCGAGGGTTTCGAGCTCATACTGGAGCGATGCAAGCCGTGCTCCATTCTTTCTCAGAAGATCAAGGGCACTGCTGGACATATTCTGATTTGCAGAATACGAGAGATAGCTCGAGATATATTCTGAGCGGGGCGGGCTAAAATGAAGAGCCGGGAGTGTGCTAAAATCATCAGCATGAAAGAGATAGTACAAACACAGCACAAATATAATAACCGAACAACAAAAAAAGGCATACACAGGAATGTGTGTGCTTTTTCCCGGTGTATGATTTTCTTTTTCCAGGGAGGTGGCCGCAGCTTCATCTGGATGGGATTCCTCAGTTTCCGCAGAAGGAACGGATTCCGGCAATTGTTCTGTTGATTTTGTCGAATTGGAGGTATGGGCCGAGGGGGCCGCCTCATTGGGCTCGCCATTAAAAAGTTCAGAGTACCAATCGCCTGGATCAACAAGCAATTCTTTTTCTTTCTTTTCCATTACTCTTCATACTGTTCGGGCGTAATGCCATGTGTTCTTTTAAGTAACTTGGATTAAGTTAATCTTTTACACTCGGTACTGCCAAGGACTTACACCGCTTTTAAGTAACTTCTCTCGAAGTTACTTCATGATATTCGGTCCTCAGGGACGTATCCCGCCAGGGACCTTCCCCCGGGGACCTAGTCCACTTTTAATTTATCGGTAGAGACAGCGTTCCTATAAGTCTTAAGTATCCTCATCTGGTCCCGCAATCGCAAAACAGCGATAAATTTATTCTTGATAATGGAGATGCCTGTCCGTATATTTAACACGATTATCAATCTTTGAAAAGAACCAGGAGGCATATAATGTCTGCAATAGAGAGCATCGTCGGAAGGGAGATACTCGATTCAAGGGGAAATCCAACAGTTGAAGTGGATGTACTGCTTGAAACCGGTGCAATCGGAAGGGCAGCGGTCCCATCCGGGGCTTCGACCGGAGAGAGGGAAGCTGTTGAGCTTCGCGATCAGGATGCAAAGAGATATCTCGGCAAAGGTGTGCTGAAAGCGGTGGAAAATATAAACGATGAAATAACTCCGGAGTTGCTCAGCTACGACGCCTCACTTCAGGTTGATATCGACGAGATTATGATCGAGCTGGACGGCACGAAGAACAAGGGAAGACTCGGTGCAAATGCAATACTTGCGGTCTCGATGGCCTGTGTAAAAGCAGCAGCACAGGATGCAGGCCTCCCCCTGTATCGATACCTCGGCGGTGTTAATGCAAAGGAACTGCCTGTACCGATGATGAACATCCTCAACGGGGGAAAGCATGCCGATAACAATGTAGATATTCAGGAATTCATGATAGCGCCCGCCGGTGCACCGAATTTTCGTGAAGCTCTGAGAATGGGAGCCGAGGTCTTCCATAATCTGAAGGCAATACTGCACAGCATGGGACTCAACACTTCCGTCGGCGATGAAGGCGGATATGCGCCCAACCTCAAATCGAATGAAGAGGCGTTGCAGGTTATTATGAAGGCCATTGAAAAGGCCGGCTACAAACCGGGTGATGAAATCATGATCTGCCTCGATCCTGCTGCAAGCTCATTCTTTGAAAACGGAAAGTACAATCTCGCGGCGGAGAAAGACCCCATCAGGGATTCAGCCGGTATGGTTGAATTTTATGAAGACCTTGTAGAGAGGTATCCGATCATCTCCATTGAAGACGGCCTTGATGAAAACGACTGGGAGGGGTTCAAGCTTCTTACAGAGCGCCTCGGAAACCGAATTCAGATCGTAGGAGATGATATCTTCGTTACGAATACTGAGCTTCTGAAGCGGGGCATCGAGGAGAAAGCTGCCAATTCAATACTCATCAAACTCAATCAGATCGGAACCGTAACCGAAACAATAGATGCGATCGAAATGGCCAAAAGGGCGGGTTTCACTGCAGTGGTATCTCACAGGTCGGGAGAAACCGAGGATTCCTTTATTGCTGATTTTGTGGTGGCCATGAGCACCGGACAGATAAAAACCGGCTCCGCTTCCCGCTCAGACAGGATTGCGAAGTACAACCAGCTCCTCAGGATAGAGGAAAAGCTCGGCGATTCTGCCCAATTCAACGGAAAGACCGTGTACTACAGCATATAAGTGGCGCAAGTCCTATCAAAGATAACTTATGTGAAGTTTCTTAGAAGCCGCACGCTCCGCAGAATTGATTTTCGAGCCTCTATCCCCTGCAATCAACATATGCGGGGAAGCTGGTTCCCTACCGGCATGGTGATGATCCTGCTCGTCCCGTATGGTGTTTTCATAACGAGGCGCCCTGCCCCTTTTTGGACCTCCCCAATTTTTACACTGTTCCTTCCAACGTCGAGGCTTTTCATCGCTTCGAGAACTGTCTGCGCCAAGTTGGCGGGCACAATCACGATCATCTTTCCCTCGTTCGCCATCTGCAGTGGATCGAGACCGAGTATATCGCAGAGACCCTGCACATCTTCATCGACCAGGATTGCCTCTTCATCGAGTGATATGGTGCATCCGGTGCTTTCAGCAAGCTCACAGAGAACTGCGGCAACTCCTCCCCTGGTCGGGTCACGCGCGCATTTAGCTTCCGGCACGGCTTCGAGAACTGTCTGCATGAGATCTGAGAGAGGAGCGCAGTCCGATTCTATTTTCGCGCCCAGTGAAAGTTCGTTTCTCGCACTCAGTATAGATGCCTCATGGCTGCCTATCGAACCGCTGATAAGCACCGCGTCTCCCTCCTCTATCCGTGCCGGCGAAAGCTCGATACCGGGCCGCACAGCCCCGACTCCAGCGGTCGAGATGTAAACACCGTCACCCCTGCCCTTCTCTACAACCTTTGTATCTCCCGTTATGAGTGGGACGGGCACACTGTCTGCAGTTTTCTTCATCGATGCGAGCACTCGTTCCAGGTCCCGAACAGGGAAACCCTCCTCGATAATCAGCCCTACAGACAGGGCGGCGGGAACCGCGCCGGCAGTAGCAAGGTCGTTTACCGTTCCGCATACAGAAAGCTTACCGATGTCTCCACCCGGGAAAAAGAGAGGGGTCACGACGAAGCTGTCGGTCGTCATGACAATTCTCGGCTGCTGTTCTACAGCGTCGCCTTCCGACCTTTTTTCCTGCTTAGGAATAGCGATTGGCGATGCATCCTCCATCCGGCTCAAAGCCGGATTGTCGAATGTTGAAACGATGCTCTCGATGAGGCTTCTGGCCATGCGTCCACCGCCTCCATGTGTAAGAAGGACTCTCTCAATGCTCATGCCCCACCTCCATCATCTCGAAGATTTCTTACTGATTCATGCATCACAGCTGCGGTAAAATAAGGAGTCGGGTACTTACTCGCTTTTTGGGTACTTGTAGTAGGCGGCGCAGGATCCTTCAGAAGAAACCATACACGGCCCGACAGGATTCTCGGGGGTGCATCTCTTTCCGAACAGCGCACACTCGGGCGGAATTATCACCCCCTTGAGAACATCACCGCATCGGCACCCCTTCGGGTCGGGGCTTTCGATGAGATGAACCCCAAAATGTGACAGCGCCTCGAGGTGGGCAAACTCATCACGGAGCTTTAGGCCGCTCTCCGGGATGGTACCAATACCACGCCAGGCGGCATCCGCAGGTTCGAACACCCTTTCCATCACTTCAAGAGCGCGTGCATTCCCTTTCTCGGAAACCGCTCTTTTATAGGCATTGGCGACACCAGCCTCTCCTTTTGACACCCGCCGGACGATTTCGTAGACAGCCGTCAATATATCAACCGGCTCGAAACCGCCGACAACGCACGGCACATGAAACCGGTCTGCAATCGGCCGGTACGCGTCCCAGCCGATAATAACGCTGACATGGCCGGGGCATAAGAACCCGTCTATCTGCGTATCCTCACTGAGACAGAGCGCTTCAAGCGCCGGGATCACCAGACGGTTTGCGGGTATGAAAAACAGGTTTTTTATACCCCGTTTTTCCGCCTCCAGAATTGAAAGCGCGATCCCAGGGGTAGTAGTCTCGAATCCGACACTGACAAAAACGAACTCCCTGTCCTTTTCGGATGATGCCATGTCGATCAGCTCATACGTCGAGTAGACAATGCGAACATCGGCACCTTCGGCCTTCAACTGTTCGAGATTTTTATCAGAACCCGGAACACGAATCATATCGCCGAATGTCGCAACAGTGACATTCGGAAGCGCTGCCAATTCGAGCACCGCGTTTATGATAGATGAAGGTGTGACACAGACCGGACAGCCAGGTCCGGAGATTAGCGAAAGTCCGTCCGGGAGAAGGCCTCTGAGGCCGTATTTGGCGATCGCCATTGTGTGTGTGCCGCAGACTTCCATGATCTTGACCGCGCCGCCCGGATAGACATCGTGTATCTTCCGTTCAAGTGTCTTTACCAGCTCCCTGTCCCTGTATGGCTCATTCACCGGCTTCCCTCCGGATGAAGCAGCTCATCGAGCAGGGCATTCGTTTCGAGCGCTTCCTGCTCGTCAATGATCTGTATGGCAAACCCGGCATGAAGCAAAACGTAGTCGCCCACTTTTGCTTCCGGAACAAGATAAAACCCGGTATTGACTTTGATCCCGCTCATGTCCACTACGCCGGTCAAGCCCTCTTTAGTTATTATCTTTCCTGTTACCGCAAGACACATTATACTACACCCCTTCCGCACCGCTGACGGGCAACAATTCCCTGTCCGAAGGAAATACTGCCGTCATTCGGTGGCAGCAATCTGTGAAAAAGCACTGAAAAATTATGCTCCGACAGCAGGCGTCGGATGAGCTTCAAAATAATGCGGTTCTGGAATACACCGCCGCTCAGGGCAATTGTGTTTATTCCTGTTTTTTCCCGAAGGCGCCTGCACACATCGACACCAGATAATATAACAGCGCCATGAAACTTTTGTGAGATAAAATTGCGGGAAATCCCCTCCCGTATATCACTGACGATTTCTCTGATTGCAGGCTCGAAATGCAGGTTCATCCCGTCATCTATACTATATGAATAAGCATTCTCCAGCGACGGGGACAGCGCTTCCGGAGGACCTGCCGCCGTTTCAAGAAGCACTGCCGGCTGCGCATCGTAAGACGGCTGAACACAGAGGCCTATCAGAGCTGACACCGCATCAAACAGCCTACCACATGAGGATGTAAGCGGGCAGTTAACCCCCGAGTGTACCAGCTTTTCGAAAAGTGCCAGCTTCTTTTTATCGTACTTTTCAATAAATGGGAAATCCGGAATTGCCGATACAGACCCGAAGGCGTGAAGTAAGTAAGAAACCGCCATGCGGTCAGTTTCGATAATCGCCTTTTCACCTCCCGGCATGGGAACAGGGAAATACTGTGCGGCCCTGGTAAAATCCTCCTGTGTCGCAATGAGAAACTCACCACCCCATATTGTCTCGTCAGTCCCGTATCCCGTTCCGTCAAGTGCAACACCAATCACTGCGTCATTAACATCTGCCTCACCGAGCACACTGGCTATATGTGCATGATGATGCTGAACGCGCTCAAGATGTATTCCTCGATCCGAGGCCATGTTTTCCGCAATGCGTGTGCTTATATAATCGGGGTGCATGTCACAGACGAGTATTTCAGGCTCCACCCTCAGCATACTCAGAAAATCCTGAATACCCGCTGTATAGGCGTCAATACTCTTGGTGTTGTTCAGATCCCCTAGGTGGTGGCTTACATAGGCCATTTCCTCCCGAAAAACACAGAAGGTGTTTTTTTCGTTCGGGCCGAATGCCAGCAGGGTCCTGTTTGGCGGGCCGACGGGTATAGCCTTCGGCACATACCCGCGGGACCTTCGCACCGGTACGGGAACCCCATTACTCACAAAAAAAACCGAATCGTCGCAGGGACGCTGTATCTTCCTGTTATGCATGAGAAATGCATCAGCAATACCGGTAAGCTCTGCTAACGCCTCGTCGTCCCGGTAGACGAGCGGTTCCTCGGATACATTCGCACTCGTCATTATAAGTATTTCAGGTCCTTTTCTTAGAAGAATATGATGCAGAGGTGTGTAGGGCAGCATAATACCGATGCAGTCTGTATCAGGAGCGATCTCATCTGGCAGTTTGCTTTTCCTTCCCCGAAGCAGGACGATTGGCCGTTCAAAGCCCGCAAGCAGATCCTCTTCCCGTTCCCCGACGATGCAGTACTTCTTTATCGTCTGCATATCCCGGGCCATCAAGGCAAACGGCTTTGCAGGCCGCCGCTTCATTTTCCGGAGACGCATTACCCACTCAGGCCTCTGCGGTGAAACCGCCAGATGATAGCCGCCGAGCCCCTTGACTGCAACAATAGCTCCCTGTTCGAGCAGCGAGACCACATTATCCAGCGCGTCTTTTTCGATAACAGATCCGTCCGGGGCCCTCAGCGCGAGCAAAGGCCCGCATACAGGACATGCATTAGGCTGAGCATGATACCGGCGGTCAAGGGGATTTTCATATTCGGCCCTGCAGTCGGGGCACATGACGAATTCGCTCATCGTCGTATTTTTTCTGTCATATGGAACTGATTGGATTATTGTAAATCGCGGCCCGCAGTCGGTACAGTTGGTAAAAGGATAGAGGTATCTTCTGTTATTCGGATCGAATACTTCCTCAAGGCAGTTGTCACAGGTGGCAATATCTGGGGAGATTGGTGTAAACCCCTCTCCTTCTGCAGTGCTCCCGGCAATCCTGAGTTCCGTAAATCCATGCAGTTTCGTGTATTCGATCGAGCTTGTATGTATTTCAGCGAGAACCGGTGGATTTTTCAGAACGTCTCTGTAGAATTGTTCGATACTCCGCCTTGAGCCGTCCAGCTCAATGTGCACACCGGCTTCGGTGTTTCTGATGGTTCCCCTGAGGTGATAAAGATGGGCCCTTCTGTACGCGAGCGGCCGAAATCCCACCCCCTGCACGATGCCTTTGTACCATATAACGGCACCGGTTGTCCCGGCATTTTCCATTTTTTACTGCCTGTCAAGTATCCATCCGAGGAGTTTGTCAAAGCCTTCTCCGGTTACAGAGGAAACGGGAACAATATCAGACGAAGGGTTGATCGTTTTAAGCCCTTTTTCGAAGTTCTCGATCTTGAAATTCGAGTTCTCCTGCATATCCATCTTATTGACTACTACCAGGTCTGCAGTCTTATACATCGAGGGATATTTTTCCGGCTTGTCATCGCCCTCTGTAATACTGGCGACAATTATTCTTCCCTTCTCACCGAGATCGAAACCCGACGGGCAGACGAGGTTTCCGACATTTTCGATAAACAGCAGGGAAATGTCGTCGAGCTCGATCGTATCGAGAGCCGATCTCACCATCGCGGCATCCAGATGGCATGCGCCGTTCGTATTGATTTGCGCGGACTGCACGCCGGTTTTCGAAATCCTCTCGGCATCACGCGATGTTGCGAGATCACCCTCTATCACGGCCACTTTGACCGGCAACATGGGGACGAGCCTTTCGAGCATCGCGGTCTTTCCGGCGCCGGGCGATCCCATGACATTCCAGCATACGATCTTCCTGTCGTGAAACATATTCCGTATATCCCTGGCAAGAAGGTCATTTGCCTGCAGAATGTCGGTCATAACATTTACCTTCATGAATTCATCCTTATCAAAAGTTATTGATGTCACTTCTAAGTAAGGCTATTCCCGTCAGTCTCCCTCAAATGAGATAACCTGAAGCTCAGACCCTACTGATTCTTCTATGCTGACGTTGGCGCCCTCGGAAATAGTATCTTTTGAGAGAACATCGAATGCGAAAAGAAGCGCATCGGCAAATACACCGGAGTATTTGCCGATTTTTAAATCAATCCGCAAAATTTTTTTCATACCTTCCTCTGCAGCCCGCCGATGTATTATCTGCAGAAGCTCTTCAGTTATTGAAAGCTCGTGCATAATCAGTACCCGCGGCTGCCTCCGAGAAAAGCTGTTTTTCTAAACCTTCCCGAACATTCCGCCACCCATTTTCCGGCGGAAAAGTTTAAATCTTTAAATACCTTATAAAATGTCCCGAACACGCACTAGTATTACCGAACCGCCTGTAATTATTCCCTTTCCAAGGATAGGCAAGTGAACCTGTACATCATAAATCTTAAAAGATCTAAAAATATGCCTTGACATTTCGATAAAAACGAAATAGTAATATAAGGATTTTGTTTATGTATGGTTTTATCCATTAAAATTACGGTTTTTTGTACCAGAATTTCATTCAAAACTGGCTATCTATACTGTTACAATTGCTTGTAATTGCATTCTACAGGTAAAAAACCATTATGCAAGTGTCGGTTTGAATCGTTAAAGTTTGGAAGTTCACTTGCCTATTAATTAGTTAATTTTTTAACACAGTTTAGGCTGTTTTCATTTTTAATGAAACAACTGCTTTTTGCAACCTACTGTTTCCTGCCGCGGCAATAAATTTAACAGCGGCAGTAAACCTGGTCAAGCAAAACAAAGTGGCGACTTCGCGGCCGAGTATCAAACAGTAACTTAATCCAAGTTACTTAAAGAAGCCGGTACAATCCTCGACTCGATTGCCTATGCATCGCTGTTGAAACTTGAATGTCTGACTGCTGAAAAAACACCATCGAGGTGTATCAGCGAAATACATCTATCCATTATAAAAAAGGGAGGAACAACGATAAAAAATTGGGAGGTGATAATCAAAACCATAAACGTTATCATCACAAAAAAGGTTAAGATTCATCAACACTTGTTACTGATTATTCAATCGGAGGTACAGTAATGGCAAATGATCAAAGTGAAGCCATCAAGGAAATTGTTGAGGAGTGCTGTAACGACCGTAGCAACTTGATGGATATTGCACAAAAGGTGCAAAATCGATTCGGATATATTTCCGAGGAGAGCATGGGGCACATTGCGAGGGCACTGGGCATCCCCCTCGTCGAAGTTCGTGACATGGTGAGTTTTTATACCTTCTTTTCTCGTGAGCCGGCAGGAAAGAGCGTGGTCCGTCTCTGCAATGCTGTCGTCGAGAGATTGCACGGCGCCGATCTTGTCGCGGATGCCTTCGAAAAAGAAGTGGGTGTTCCCTTCGGCAGCACAAGCAAGGACGGCTTGATTTCACTCGAGTACACACCATGTATCGGTATGAGTGATCAGCCTCCATCAGCTCTCATTAACGGCATCCCCGTTACAAAAATCTGTCCGGAAGACGTACCGGGCATAGTAAAAGAGCTTAAAGGCGGTTCGAAGTACAGCCCTGAAAAAGCAGCGACGGTTCTTCCTGCCACCCTGGTGGAGAACAATCTCAATAAAATGGGCCCCGTTGTTTTCTCCCCTCAGGAACCGGGGAGCGGAATCAGGGCCGCACTCAACATGTCACCGGAGGATGTGATAAATACAATTACCGAATCGCGCCTTCGCGGCCGCGGCGGTGCCGGTTTTCCGACGGGCATGAAGTGGAACTTCTGCAGAAAATCGGAGGGAAAAGAGCACTACGTGATCTGCAATGCAGATGAAGGAGAACCCGGCACCTTCAAAGACAGGGTCATCCTTACCGAGGCTGCGGATCTCGTTTTTGAAGGAATGACGATTGCAGGATATGCAACAGGCGCATCGCAGGGCTTCATGTATCTGAGAGGAGAATTTCAGTACCTTCTCAGCTCACTCGAGCAGGTCCTCAAACGACGGAGGCACCTTGGCCTTCTCGGTAAAAACATCGCCGGCAGACAGGAATTCGACTTCGATATCCGGATTCAGGTCGGCGCAGGGGCCTATGTGTGCGGCGAAGAATCCGCGCTTATCGAATCTCTCGAAGGAAAACGCGGCGCACCGCGCGACAGACCGCCGTTTCCCGTTACCAGCGGCTACATGAACCAGCCAAGCTCCGTCAACAATGTCGAAACATTCTGTTGCGCCGCCCGTATCATGGAGAAGGGAGCCGAATGGTTTTCAAAATTCGGCACCAAAGATTCAACAGGGACAAAATGCCTGAGCGTGTCAGGCGATTGTTCTCATCCGGGTGTGTATGAGCTCGAATATGGAATTACGATCGACGATCTGCTCGATCTTGTGGGAGCAAAGAATTCCCAGGCCGTGCAGGTCGGCGGGCCATCCGGAAGATGCGTTGCACCGAAGGATTTTGGAAGAAATATCAGTTTTGAAGACCTTCCAACCGGTGGCTCGATAATCGTTTTTAGCAAGAAACGGGATCTTCTTGACATTGTCAGGCAGTTCACCGAATTCTTTGTTGAAGAATCGTGCGGCTGGTGTGCACCCTGCAGGGTCGGAACGACACTGCTTTTGCAGAAACTCGAGAAAATTCTTGAAGGAAGAGGATCGAAACTGGACCTGCAGGAGATCGAGAGCCTCGGAAACACAGTGGAGAAGATGAGCCGCTGCGGCCTCGGCCAGACTGCGGCAAATCCGATTCTGACGACGCTCAAAAATTTTCACTCGCTGTATACTGCAAAGGCAACAACTGACGAGTTTATTCCGCCGTTTGACTATGAAAAAGCGCTTGCTGCGGGAATTCAAATCGCAGGAAGAGAACCTGTGGTGGAAGAGGAGGAATGATGAAAGAGACGAAAATAACAATAATCATTGACGGTAAAGAGATCAAGGCGGCTTCCGGCCAGTCGATCATGCAGGCAGCCGATGCAGCGGGAATATATATACCACGCCTCTGTTATCACAAGGACCTGATTCCAGCCGGACATTGCCGTGTCTGCACGGTAAAAGTCAACGGAAAACCGACTAACGCCTGCTCAATGCCGGCTGCAGACGGTATGGTTATCGAAAATGAAACTCCAGAATTAACAGAAGAGCGCCGGAATATAATTGAGATGCTTTTTGTTGAAGGGAATCACTTCTGCCCGTTCTGCGAAAAAAGCGGCGACTGCGAACTGCAGGCGCTTGCGTACCGATTCGGCATGCTCACTCCGACATACACCTATCAGTACAAACATGTAGAGGTCGATGCGACACATCCGGATGTGTATATTGACCGCGAGCGGTGTGTTCTCTGCGGCAGATGCGTTCGGGCGTCACGCGATCTCGATGGAAAGAGCGTGTTCGGGTTTGTCGGGCGCGGCATAAACAAGCAAATCACCGTTAATTCAAAAAGCGACCGATTATCCGATACAGAGCTTGCGGCAGTCGATAAAGCGGCTTCAATATGTCCGACCGGTTGTATTGTCATCAAGCGTGTCGGCTATGCAAAGCCATTCGGCACACGGCTGTACGACAAGCAACCCATCGGTTCGGATATTCAAAAGACTCCGTAAAAAAAACTTTATTTTGAGGAAGGAAAAATGGCCAAACCAAAAATAGCGACAACACATATGACGGGGTGCTTTGGCTGTCATATGTCTCTGCTCGACATCGATGAGAAGATACTCGACCTGATTGAGCTTGTAGATTTCGACAAATCACCCATAGACGATATAAAGAAGTTTACAGGCCCTGTTGATATCGGCCTGATCGAGGGAGGATGCTCGACGCAGGAGAATGTCGAGGTGCTTCGTTCTTTTCGCAGGCACTGCAAAATCCTCATTTCAGTCGGCGAATGCGCCAATACCGGGGGGGTCCCCCACCTGAGAAACACGGTCCCCCTCAGAGAATGCATGGAGGAAGCGTATCTCAAAGGCCCGTCCGTCGTCGACGGCGTCATGCCGAACGACCCCGATATTCCGCTTATTCTGGACAAGGTCTACCCTGTCCATGAGGTGGTGAAGATCGATTACTGGCTGCCCGGCTGTCCTCCCAGAGCGGAAACTTTCTGGGCTGCATTAACGGCTCTGCTTAAAGGTGAAGAACCGAAGCTGCCGTACGAGTTAATTAAATACGACTAATTTCATGGAGGCGTTTAAATATGGCTTCTGAGACAAAAGTAAGAAAAATTGTCATCAACCCGGTGACACGGATTGAAGGACATGCCAAGGTAACGATCAGGCTCGATGAAAACGGGAAGATCGACAAGGCAAGGATGCATATTGTGGAGTTTCGCGGTTTCGAACGCTTTGTGCGCGGCCGCCTGTACTGGGAAGCGCCGGTTATAGTGCAGCGCCTGTGCGGGATATGTCCGGTCAGCCACCTGCTCTGCGCATCCAAGGCAATGGATGTCATTATCGGCGCAGATAAGCTCACGCCGACCGCCGAAAAGATAAGGAGGCTCCTGCACATGGGCCAGGTATACCAGTCCCATTCACTGCATTTCTTCCACCTCAGCGCACCCGATCTTCTGCTGGGATACGATGCGGACCCCGCAATCAGGAACGTCATCGGGCTCGCAAAGAAGAACACGGATCTTGCCGTGCAGGCGGTAATGATGCGAAAGTACGGCCAGGAGGTTATCAAGGCAACCGCAGGCAAAAAGATACACGGAAACGGTTCGATTCCCGGTGGCGTGAATAAAAACCTGTCGATCGAAGAGCGTGATGCCCTGCTCAAGGATGTCGACCAGATGATCGACTGGGCACAGGGCGGTCTTGATCTGTACAAAAAACTCTACCGCGACGATATCGCCCGCCTGGGCAAACTCGGATCCTTTGAATCGAATTTTGTCAGCATTGTCCGCGAGGATGGGGCGCTCGATATGTATGACGGCAAGCTCAGGGCGAAAGACCCGGACGGCAAACTGATTTTCGATATGGTCGAGCCGAAAGACTACCTGAAATATATTCGGGAAGGGGTGAGAAACTGGAGCTACATGAAATTCCCGTTCATCTACTCACTCGGTCAGGAAAAGGGCTGGTACCGCGTCGGTCCGCTTGCGAGGCTGAACAACTGTGATTTTATTACAACGCCGAAGGCAGAGAAGGAGCGCCAGGAGTTTATGGAGCTCGGGGGTGGCAGGCCCGTTCATTCAACAATGGCATATCACTGGGCGCGGCTGATCGAAACTCTATATGCTGCGGAGAGAATAAAGGAGCTTCTGAACGATCCCGATCTGCAGGGGGAGGACCTCGTTGTAGCCGGCGAGAGAAGAAACGAGGGAATTGCCATTATCGAGGCGCCGAGAGGCACCCTGTTCCATCACTATCAGGTAGACGACAAAGACCAGGTCACCATGGCAAACCTCATTGTTTCCACAACGAGCAACAACCAGCCGATGAATGAGGCTGTGCGCGTTGTTGCAGAGGATTATATTGTCGGTAAAGAGGTTACAGAACCAGTGTTAAACCTCGTCGAGGTTGCAATACGGGCCTATGACCCCTGCCTGAGCTGCGCAACCCATGCAATCGGTCAGATGCCCCTTATTGTGACCCTGGAAGACAAAAACGGCACTGTGCTCGATGAAAAGGTTCGTGATTGAAGAGGTTGGACGGCAAACCTGTGCTCATATACGGATACGGAAACCCCGGACGTCAGGACGACGGACTGGGCCCGGCCATGATCGAGGAAATCGAACGCCTCGGCTACGGTTTTATCGAGACGGATGCAAACTACCAGCTGAGCATCGAGGATGCCGCAGAAATGGCGGCGCATGATTTTGTCATCCTCATCGATACGACGGTTCAGGATGTCGACTGCTTTTCAATTCGGAAGGTGTTGCCGTCTTCCACCATCACCTTCACGAGTCATCTGGTCAAACCTGAATCGGTCGTGGCCCTGTGCGAGGATGCATTCGGCAGGGTGCCCGATGTGTGGATCATCGGAATCAGGGGATACGAGTTCGAGTTTGCAGAGGGCTTTACCGAAAGGGCACAGAAGAATTATCGGAAGGCGTTTGATTTTATAACTCAACTATTACGTACATACGGGGAAAGAACTATGGCAACCACGAAAAACGAAGAAAAAATAGTATTAATCATTGACGATGATGCCGATATCAGGGCCTCCATGCGCATAGTGTTAGAGGCTGTCGGGTTTTCAGTCGGAGAAGCAGGTGATGGTGAGGAGGGCTTGAAAGTAGCCCAGACGGTAAATCCTGATGTCGTCATTGTCGACCTGATGATGGAAACGGTCGATGCTGGCAGCAAGGTATCGGTGAAGCTGAAAGAATCGGGATTCAAGGGCCCAATCTACCTGCTCAGCGCTGCAGGAGATACGGTCCGCTACAACATCGATGCCAAGGAGCTCGGCCTCGACGGTATTTTTCAGAAGCCGATCAACCATGAGATCCTCATAAGCACGCTGAAGACAAAGCTCAACATGAAATAACCCGTCACTTGGGGAAAACGTGGTTTTAGTGAAGCGGCGCTTACCAAAACAGGCAATCGATCGAGTTATCTGTATATCAGGAGCCGGGGGTGTTTTGTGAAACATCAACCCGGCTCTTTTTTAGTGTCCCGCATAAGATGACAGTGCGGAATTTTAAATTAATTTTCTTGTATTTATTTGCCAACAGCGTACAATTATCAGTAATCACACTTTTCAAGGAGGTTCACCATGAAGTTCAAAACTGTATTTGTCATTTTTATTGCACTGGCGATGATTCTTTCAGTGCAGACCGTCTTTGCCGGCGGCAAGAAGAAGGAGGCTGCTCCCGCAGCAGCACCTGCAGAGGAGAAAGCTCCGGCTCCCGAGAAAAAGGAGGCTCCTGCACAGGTTCTGGTTTTCGGCAGCAGTGGCGATGCGTCTAGATTGGACCCTGGAGATGTGACCGATGGCGAGTCAATACAGAGAATGGACAACATTTTTGAAAGCCTGGTTGAATATAAAAAGGGTTCTACAGAAATACAGCCGGCCCTGGCCACATCATGGGAAACATCTGCAGACGGCAAAGAAATTACCTTTCACTTGAGGAAGGGAGTAAAATTCCACGATGGAACAGATTTTAATGCCGATGCCGTTGTATTTTCATTTGCCAGACAGTACGATACTGGTCATCCCTTTCATCAATACGGAGAATGGGCATACTGGGGATACATGTTCTATGACGTTGATAGAATGGAAAAGATTGACGACTACACGGTGAAACTGGTGCTAAAAAATGTCAATGCTTCTATCATGACAAGCCTTGCGATGTTCACGGTTGCTATTGTGAGCCCCGCCAATGCCGAGAAATACAAGGGCGATGCCTTCAAGCATCCCTCAGGGACAGGCCCCTTTAAATTCGTCGAGTGGGTAAAGGATGACCACATCACCCTCGAGGCAAACGACAATTACTGGCGGAAAAAGCCCAAACTGGACAAGTTGATCTTCAAGGTCATCCCCGATCCTTCAGCACGGCTTCTGGCGTTGGAAGTCGGCGAAGTTCAGGGTATCGAATACCCGAACCCTGCCGATTTTGATCGAATTAAATCCAATAATAATCTGAAACTGCTCTCAGCGCCCGGAATGAATATTGGGTACATGGCCATGAATGCCGGGTACGGTTATAAAGATGCCAATGAAAACGGCCTACGCGATGCGGATGAACCGCTTGTCAAGACTCCCGGATATTATGAACCCCTCACCAAGAAGAAGGTGAGACAGGCTATCAACTACGCTATTGATAAAAAGTCAATTGTGGATAATATCTATATGGGAACCGCAATAGTGGCAAAGAACGGTATGCCACCGTTCATGCTTGGATATAATAATGATATCAAGGATTATCCCTATGACCCCGGGATGGCAAAGAAGCTTCTTGCAGAAGCAGGATATCCTGATGGATTTGAGGTTACCCTGTACGTAATGCCGGTATCACGGCCCTATATGTTTGATCCTCCGAAGATCGGCGAGGCAATTCAGAGTTATCTGGCAGCTGTCGGTATCAAGGTAAAGTTCTACCAGGTCGACTGGGGGACATATCTGCAGGAAACAGAAGCCGGAAAACATCAGATGTGTCTTCTCGGCTGGACCGGTGACAACGGTGACCCGGACAATTTTATGAATGTACTGTACGGTGAAAATGCCTGTTCTATAGGTAAAGCCGGTAACTACGGTTTCTATACCGACGAAAAAACACAGGAGCTTCTTACTGCAGCACTGCAGACATACGATGTGAAAAAACGGGCAGAATACTACAAGGAAGCACAGGTGAGAATTCACGAAAGTGCAAACTGGGTATATATCGCTCATTCCAATCAGAATGTGGTGTTCAGGTCAAATGTGGAGGGATACACACTGCATCCCACATCGAGAAAGTTCTTCTATCCTGTGTGGATAAAGTAAGAAAATGTATTGTGCGTAAATCTTTTTCCGGCAAAAGGGCTGAAGCTCTTTTGCCGGATAAATAATAGGCAAGTAAACTTGTCAATCGAAATCAAATACTTTCAATTATTTAATGGTTATTACCTATAGAAGCGAAGATTACTGCACCTCGCCCAAAATGTGTCCGGGAGGGCACGTTTTTTTATTACCAGCGCGGTCGAAAAAAACTCTAAAAAAATTGAGTTTCAGGGTTACGTATTATTCGTAATGCCTAAAAAAACAGGTGCCAATAAATGAAATGGTATATCACCAAGCGCCTTCTCATGCTCGTTCCCGTATTGCTGGGTGTTTCAATTCTTTCATTTGCATTAATACAGCTTGCACCGGGAGACCCCGCAATAACCATGGCAGGCGAGCATGCGTCGGTGCAGACAATCAATGCAATAAGAGAAAAATACGGACTGGATAAACCACTTACAACGCAGTACTGGATCTGGCTGAAACGGGTCCTGCACGGTGATATGGGACGCTCCATTGTTTCAAATGAATACGTCACGAAAGAAATACTTCACAGGTTTCCCAATACTGTTGAGCTTACCTTCTTCGCAATGGCGATCGCCATACTTGTCGGGTCTTTCGCAGGGATCATCTCAGCTTCCAGGCAGTACTCTATTCTCGATTATTCCACCATGGGAGTCGCGCTCTTCGGAGTCTCTATGCCCGTTTTCTGGCTTGGTATTATGCTCATGATGATTTTTGGTGTGTTTTTGCGGTGGCTCCCCATAAGCGGGCGTATCGATTCACTTATTCCCTTCAAACGAATCACCGGTTTCTACCTGCTTGACAGCATCATAACCGGGAACATCCCTGCTTTTATTAGCACCATCCGCTATTTAATCCTTCCCTCGATCGCTCTCGGCACCATCCCAATGGCAACCATCGCCAGAGTGACCAGGTCGAGTATGCTGGAGGTGTTGAGACAGGATTTCATTCGTACGGAGCGTGCAAAAGGCCTATCGGAACGGCTGGTTATCTATAAACACGCGGCGAGAAACGCGATGCTTCCCGTAATTACGGTTATAGGATTGAATTTCGGCCTACTCCTCGCGGGCGCAATTCTCACAGAAACAGTTTTCTCCTGGCCAGGAATAGGGAGATACGTAATAAATGCGGTACGCATGCGAGATTACCCTGCCGTACAGGGGTGTGTACTTTTTTTTGCTTTTATGTTCGTTATCGTGAATCTGATTACGGATATACTCTATGTGTTCATCGATCCAAGAATCAAGTATAAGTAAGCGGGATACCATGGAGAAGAAGAAAGAAACCAGAGCCACAGAAGCAATAAGACGGCTGAAGTACAACAAGTCGGCGACGTTCGGCCTTGCAATTCTCATTATTTTGATCCTCTGTGCAATTTTCGCAAATGTCATTGCGCCCAATAACCCCATTCCCTCACCGCCCGATCTTGCCAATAAATTAAAACCAGGTTTCTGGAGCGCAGAAGGCCTGAAAGGCAAGCCGCTTGGAACCGATGCCCTCGGACGATGTGTTCTCAGCAGAATCATATACGGAACCAGGGTCAGTTTGAGTGCAGGTTTTGTTGCCGTTGGCATTGCAATGATACTCGGCATTACCTTTGGAATAATTGCAGGCTATTTCGGGGGGTGGGTCGATGCGGTGATCATGAGATTCGTCGACATTATGTTTGCATTCCCCGCGCTGCTTCTTGCAATCGTCATCGTGACCATCATAGGCCAGGGGCTGAGCAAAGCAATGATAGCTATCGGCATCGTATACACACCGCAGATGGCACGAATAATCAGGAGCTCGGTGCTCTATATCAAGGAAATGGAGTATATAGAAGTGCAGACTGCGCTCGGGTCACGAAACCTGCGGATTATTTTCCGTCATGTTCTACCGAACAGCGTTGCGCCGGTAATTGTATACGGAACCCTGATGCTGGCGACGGCAATTCTTGACTGTGCAGCGCTGGGTTTTCTGGGCCTCGGAGCCCAGCCCCCAACTCCTGAATGGGGAGCGATGCTCTCTAAAAGTTACTCCTATATAGTGAGCGGCGCATGGTGGGTGGCCACTTTTCCCGGGATAGCCATTCTTTTTTCCGTGTTAGGCCTCAACCTGCTGGGAGACGGCCTGCGGGATATTCTTGACCCCAGATTGAAAACATAGAGCAGAATATGAAAGAGTTGCTGAATTTAAAAAACCTGCAAACCTCTTTTTTTATGCATGAGGGAACGGCAAAAGCTGTTGATGGAATAAGTCTTACTATAAACCAGGGCAAGACCCTGGGACTCGTCGGAGAATCCGGATGCGGGAAGAGTATTACGGCTCTTTCCATCTTGAGGCTGGTTCCACATCCTCCCGGAAAGATTGTGGGAGGAGAAATAATTTTTAAGGGAAAGAATCTCCTGAATCTGACTGAGAGGGAAATGAGAAAGATTCGAGGGGGCGAAATCTCAATGATTTTCCAGGAGCCTATGACGTCACTTGACCCTGTATTCACTATCGGTCAAGAAATAATGGAATCAATCACCCTGCATCAGGGATTGAAAAAGGCAGAGGCAAAAAAAGTGGCAATAGAAACGCTTGCGATTGTCGGAATTCCTGATGCAGAAAAGAGGATAAACAACTACCCACATGAGCTTTCCGGCGGAATGAGGCAGAGAGTAATGATCGCAATGGCGTTGGCCTGCCACCCTGCGCTGCTCATCGCCGATGAACCCACAACCGCACTTGACGTAACCATTCAGGCTCAGATCCTGAGATTGATCAATGAAATGAAGGCTAAATTCAACGCTTCGGTACTGCTGATAACCCATGATTTAGGTGTGATTGCAGAAATGTGTGATGATGTTGCAGTGATGTATGCAGGGCACATAGTTGAGTATACCGATATAGACTCACTGTTCAGCAACCCGCTTCACCCCTATACGATGGGACTGAATAAATCCATACCACGGCTGGACGAAAACGTGAAACGTCTCGATACAATAAAAGGTCTGGTCCCGAATCTTTTGGCCATGCCCTCAGGATGTTCATTTCATCCACGATGCAATTTTTGCTTTGAAAAATGTGTCACTGAATCTCCGAAATTAAAGGAAATCGATACCAATCATTTCGTAAATTGCCATTTATATTAAGAAGAACTCCAGGGGGCTGTCAGGTTGGAGAAAACGGTTGAAGTTAAAAATCTGAGAAAATGGTTCTGGACAGGAAAGACGGGCCCTATGGGAAAAGAGGCTGTGAGAGCTGTGGATGATGTGAGCTTCTTTATTAAAAAGAGAGAAGTTCTCGGGCTTGTTGGAGAGTCGGGCTGCGGCAAAACAACGTGCGGGAAAGTTATCCTGAAGATACTGGACCCTACTGAAGGCAGCATCTATTTTAACGGCAGAGAAATCACTCATTTGAAAAAAAAAGAGATGATGCATATCAGGCGCAAGATGATGATCATTTACCAGGACCCGTTTGGCTCCCTCGATCCGAGAATGACAGTGAAATCAGCAATTGCCGAACCTCTGGCAGTGCATAGAAGCGTACCGAAAAAAGAACGAGAAGAGAAGGTAATAGAAATAATGGAGAAGGTGGGGCTCACACCCGATCAGAGGTTTCGGTACCCCCATGAGTTCAGCGGGGGCCAGAGGCAGCGAATCGGAATCGCACGGGCTCTTGCTATAAACCCTGAATTTGTCGTTGCAGATGAATCAGTCTCTGCTCTGGATGTTTCTATTCAGGCGCAGATCATCAATTTATTGCAGGATTTACAGGAGGAATTCGGGATAACCCTTCTCTTTATTGCACACGATCTGAGTATCATAAAACACATCAGCGACCGCGTTGCAGTTATGTACCTGGGTAAAATTGTTGAAATGGCGCCTAAAAAAATGCTCTTTGACGACCCGAAACACCCGTACACCGAAGCGCTTCTATCAGCAATACCCATTCCCAACCCGAGGCGCAGAAAAAAGGGGGAAATTCTCATGGGAGATGTTCCGAGCCCTATCAACCCCCCTTCAGGATGCAGGTTCCATCCGCGATGTCCCTATAAGATGGACATATGCGATAAAGAAGTCCCGGAATTGAAGGAAAAAAAACCCGGCCAGTTCATCGCCTGCTTCCTTCACACGTAAGCTGAGCCAACCAGTTAGCCGCCTGGATTCTTCATAATGCCGATCACCGTATGAGTAATTTCCAGCAAGTCTTCACTTCCGCACGAGCATCGGGGCTGCAACTTCATCCGCCTTTTCTTTACTGAAGAGAAGCTCCGCCAGGGTGAGGGCGAACTCGATTGCGGTACCCGGCCCGCGGCTTGTCACACAGTTGCCGTCCACAACCACCCTCGATTCGACCTCCTCCCTGTTCTCAAGGGCATCACTAAAACCCGGATGGCCCGTTACCCTTCGCCTTCCAAGAAGCCCGTGGTGCTTGAGCACGACCATCGGCGCAGCGCAGATCGCGGCAAACAGCCTGCCCTCGTCTACCTGGCGCTTCAACAGGCCAATAAGCTCTTTAGAATCCCTCAGATTCTCAGCCCCCGGCATACCGCCCGGGAGGGCGATGCAGTCGTAGGTTTTGTCCGTACACTCGGCTATACGCTTGTCGGCGACAAGTTTGACTCCGCGGGAGCCTGTTATCTGGAGATTGCCGACAGATGCAACGGTAACCACCGCTCCTGCCCTTCGGAGCACATCAATAATACATACAGCCTCTATTTCCTCACTGCCGTCGGCAATCGGCACAAGAACCTTTTTCGTCATCTGTCTCTCCTCTCCGGGGCAGCATCACACCACTATTCCAATACTGTTTCCTCGATTTTCTTCAGCTGGTCCCTGTACAGCAGGGCGATGTTTGCCCCGTAATCTGCCACGAGCCGCAGGATATTCCTCGGGCTCCCGGCTTCATCGTACCCGTTAATCCTGTCCCCTGCATCGCCGAGTCCAGGCAGGATGTAGGCAAGTCTGTTCAGCACAGGGTCCATCCAGAGTGTATACACATGAACATTTTCGACAGCCCGGACAATACGAAGCGCACCCTTCAATACCGAGATCACATTGAAAAAACTGATCGAGTGCGGCTTCACACCCTGATCCAGAAGGTACTTTACGATCGTCACCAGGCTTCCGCCCGTTGCGTTCATGGGATCTGCGAAAAAGAGGTCTTTTCCGTCGAGTTCTTCAATGCTGAAGTATGATCGTTCGAGATTGAGAATATACTCCATATTGTATTCTACCTTCGTGTCGTCTCTCGCTATCTTGAAGAGAGCAAATGGCGTAAGGTAGTTATGGGAAGAATATTCCTGGATCTCTTTCGACATGATCATCGATGGGAGAAGCGCTCCCCTGAGCATGACGCACATTACACTCTGTTCGACACGGTCATCGATATCCGGAATTTTATGGACTGCGTAATTCTCGACCGGGACATCGACCGGAGTCTTCACCACGATATAGTTCTTTTTCTTGTGCTTCACGTTCCCGAATGCAAAGTTGAACAGGAGCTCATAGGCACGCTGAATATAGTAGATGAATTCAGGGCGTTCAGTTTTCTCGTCACGAAGCTTTGCAATGAGGCGTGATGCCTCACCGTGTATGGACTCATGCGTCTCAAAAGAGTACACGTGTATTCGATCTTCGCCGCTGATTATCTCCTGCATCATGTCGCCCATTCTGTTGTACAGGTCGATAAGCTCATTTATCGACTTCTCTCTTCTCTGCAATACCCGAACATTGGAAAGAACCTGGAAAACGGCAATTGCCTGCTCATACATCCCGTTTACCAGTTCTATATTTCCCCTGTCATGTTCGGTGAGGTATCCATCCAGGTCTTTTGCCTTGAGAATCACATCGTCCATGCTATCCTCCCACTGTTTTAAGATTGTACAGGAAAAAACAGACACGGTCAATCCGAAAATTCAGCTCGTCAAGCCACACGCGGCCCCATAAAAAACATCAATTGTACTTGCATATTTTTTATATTTGGTATACTGTGATTCGTCATAAGAGGTTGTACAAAGAACTAATTCCTGAAAGGAGGTTTGCACATGAATATCAAACAAAAGTCATTGATGTGCGCCGTTGTTGTAGTGCTATTTGTTTTTGGTCTGTTAGTGGCACCTGGAACAGCGCATGCGAAGCTCAAAGGTAATGTTGCTGTTGTGCTCGATGTCGGCGGACGAGGCGACTTGGCTTTTAACGACATGGGGTTCAAGGGCACAGACAAGGCGGCTGTAGATTTCGGTTTGAAGATGGTTGAAATTCAGAGCGCCTCCGCAGCCGATTACCTTCCCAATGTAAGAAATGCGGCCAGGGCGGGCAGCTTCGATCTTGTCATTGCGGTCGGGTTCCTGCTTACCGATGCAGTCTCAACGGTCGCGAAGGAGTACCCCGATCAGAAGTTTATGATAATTGATTCCGTGGTCGATTTACCGAATGTGATGTCCATCGTCTTCAATGAAAACGAAGGCTCGGCACTCGTCGGAGCCCTCGCAGCGATGACCGCGGCTCATTACGGTTATCCCAACGTGGGGTGTGTGCTCGGAATTGAAATCCCGGTGCTGTACCATTTCGAAGCCGGGTTTCGGTACGGCATCGACTGGGGAAACAAACGGTACGCGCAGGTAAAGGGAAAGAATCCGAATATTGGGCTTCTGTACACCTATACGGGCACTTTCGACGATATTGCAAAAGGAAAGGAAGCATCCAAAGCAATGCTCGCCCAGGGGGCCGGTCTTATCTACAATGTCGCCGGGCCGCTCGGCATAGGAGATCTGCAGGCCGTTACCGAGGCAATAGAGGCAAAGGGAAAAGAAGCAGGCCCGCCGTTTATGATTGGTGTGGATGCAAATCAGGACTGGATGGGAGACGGCTATCGGGTTCTTGCCAGCATGCTGAAGCGTGTCGATAACGGGTGTTACAATGCAGTCAAGGCCGTTGTGAACGGCACATTCAAAGGAGGACTCGTTGTCATGGGTCTTGATTCAAAAGGTGTTGCCATGAGCAAGTATGAAGACCTCGACACCTTCATGGAGTTCGGTATTGAATCGAAAAAGATCACCGCACAGGACAAGGGCAGAATAACTGCCAACTGGAAGCGCATGCGAAACGATATTCCGGAATTTATCTGGCGGGCGGTGGACGATCTGGAAACACAGATTATATCCGGGAAGGTAAGCGTTCCAACGGCGAACACTCTTAAAGAGATGAAGGCCGTCAGATCGAAATACCCACTGACACGCTAGATTTCAGAAACCGAAGGGGGCAGTAGTACTGCCCACCTTTCTTTGTTCCCGCAAACGTCCTGTGCAGAATTGATTTCCCGACACGTCAAACTGAGAAGTTGTAGTTTACGAAAATCCTGCCTTTCACCATGCAGGACACCAAGCGGATAAAAGTACGATTGATAAATGTACAGCAAAGGACAAATAACCCGGGATGAAGGACTGGAAGAGGGTCACGCGTGAACGAACAAAAGAGCTGAGAAAATCGATCACTGCAGGAATTATCGGTTTTTGCGTCGGTGCACTCATCATACTGGCGTACGGGTACAATCCGATAACCGCGTATCAGGCTCTTCTCAGTGGTGCATTCGGTGACCTGTACGGGTTTTCAGAGTCAGTCGCAAATGCCACACCACTGATACTTACCGCGCTCACCTTTGCTGTCGGATTTCGGGGTGGCATGTTCAATATCGGGGCCGAAGGCCAGCTGTACCTGGGTGCACTTGCTGCTGTTTCAATAACCCTGCTGAGACTTCCTCCTGCACTTTCCTTTGTGTTTAGTATTTTTGCAGGAGCACTTGCCGGAATTATCTGGAGTATGCCTGTTGTCGTTTTGAAAGCTACCAGGGGGGTCCATGAAGTTATATCCACAATAATGCTCAACTGGGTCGCACATTTTTTATCTTTCTACCTCATCTCCAGGGTGCTCGTCGACCCCCAGAGAGCTGAGAAAACCATCAGCATTGCCAGAGGTGCACGTTTCGCCCTGCTCGTGCCGGGGACGAGCCTCAGCTACGGCATTTTTCTCTCTTTTGCTGCAGCCGCTCTCATATGGCTTTTTGTCTGGCGGACAGTCATCGGTTTTGACTTACGGGCCATGGGCTACAATCAGGATGCAGCCAGATATGCGGGCATTGAAAAATGGAGGGTGCTACTCTCCGTATTCGTGATGGGAGGGATAACCGCCGGACTCGGAGGGGCCGTACACGTAATGGGCCGCCCTCCCACATACGCGGTGTACAGCGGTATGCCTGCCATACAGAATCTCGGTTTCGACGGTCTCGCTGTAGCAATGATCGGAAGAAACCACCCGGCAGGGATTATCTTCGCCGCAATTTTTTTCGGCGGCCTGTTAGCCGGGGGGAGGATGATGCAGCTCTTTGCCCAGGTCCCGCTCGAGATGGTCCGCGTACTGGAAGGAGTAGTCGTACTTTTTCTCGCAATTCCCGAGCTGTCACGCATCTTTTCTATTTTTAAAAAGAAAAAGACCCAAACCCCGTAAAACGGGTACCCCGGCAATAAAGAGCCGGGCATATGATGGAGGAATGAATGAACCTGGCCTACCTTTTTATCGGAATATTCACGGGGTCACTCCATGCAATGGTCCCGATCACCCTCACAGCCACGGGAGAAACCATCGGTGAGTCTGCAGGACTGTTCAATATCGGGCTTGAAGGCATAATCCTTTTCAGCGCAATGACGGGCGCTCTCGGCGCAGAAGCGTGGGGTGCCTTCATGGGGTTAGTTACCGGACTTGCAACCGGGTTTGCAATGGGCCTCATCTTCGGGCTGATCAACACCTACTTCAAAGGCGTACAGCTTATTACGGGGGTTGGAATCAATCTCGCCGCCATCGGCATGGTATCGTTCTGGCTTATACACCTCGGTATCCCCGGGCATCATGCGGTACCCAAGGAGAGCCAACTGGTCAATATTCCCACTGCAATCGGCAACATAAGCCCCATGATTCTGGTGACCATTGCACTACCGGTTATTGTTTGGATCCTGCTCTTCAGGACGAAACTCGGCCTCAAAATCAGGTCTGTAGGTGAAAATCCGCAGGCTGCGGATGTTGCGGGTATCAATGTTCATCTGCTCAGACTTTTTTCTACCGCTGCAGGGGCATCTCTCGCCGGCCTTGCAGGCGCCTATATCAGCGTGGCGTGGATGGGCTCCGTAACGAAGGGAATATCCGCAGGCAGGGGTTTTATCGCGCTCGCAACCGTTGTTTTCAGCGGACTGAACCCGCTTCTGGTTCTGTTAGGAGGTTTTATTTTCGGATTCTTCGATAATCTTGCGGTGTGGATTTCCACGATGCCCGCAGTTCAGAAGGTTGTTCCGTGGCAGCTTATTTCCATGGCCCCCTATATAGTGACACTGCTCATTGTGGCCGGTGTCATTGGAAGAGTCAGGTTCCCCGCTGCAATGGGAACACCGTACATGCGTGAATAAGAAAGATAAGGAGCGCTGCAGGTATGAGTGACAACACCATGCGGGACGATAGCAGAGTAATTTTACGGGGAGAGGGAATCTGCAAGGGATTTCCCGGTGTATGGGAGCATCTCATCCTCGATCATATCAACATCGATGTGCGCGTGGGCGAAATACATACACTCCTTGGAGAAAATGGTGCCGGAAAGACCGTTATTGCAAACTGCCTTTCCGGGTTTTACAGCCTCACAGAGGGACAGATATATGTAAAAGGCCAACCGGTGCATCTGAAATCTCCAAAAGACGGCCTGAAGCACCGCATAGGGATGGTGCACCAGGAGCTGGCTCTTGTAAAACCCTTTACCGTGGCCCAAAATATCGCAATCGGGCTGTCGGGGTATGATTTCTCCTTCCCACTCCGCGAAGTAGAAAACAGGGTTCGCGAATTGTCGAAGAGATTTAATCTGCGTATCGATCCCACAGCGCGGATCGAGGACCTCTCCGCCGGAGAACAGCAGCGGGCCGAAATCATCAAGGTCCTGTACCATGATCCTGAAATTCTTATTCTCGATGAGCCCACATCGCTTATTTCCGTTGATGCTCAGCATCTGTTTGAAGTTCTCCACAATATGGCGAAAATTGGGTACGGTATCCTGTTTATAACCCATAAAATCGAGGAAGCCCTCGAGATGGGCGACCGCGTTACCGTGCTCCGACTCGGAAAGCTCATGGGAACCAGAAAATCATCCGAGACAGACAAAGATGAGCTGGTCAGACTCATGTTCGGAGAACACGAGCCAGCACAGCTCAAGCGAAAAGCCGTGCATTCACAGCGGGTCGTGTTCGAGGTGAAAGATCTCGAAGCAGCGGGAATGGATGAGGCACCTGCGCTTTGTGGTGTGTCTTTTTCTATCAGGGAGGGGGAAATTTTCGGTATTGCGGGCGTCTCGGGAAACGGCCAGAGTGAGCTCGCTGAAGTGGTGACCGGGTTGCGGCACACTTCAGGCGGAAGAGTGCTAATCGAGGGAAAAGATTTTACGAACAGCTCACCACAAAAAATAATCAAGGCGGGAATAGCGCATATTCCCGAAAAGAGGCGTGAGGTCGGTGTGATTGAAGCAATGACCGTCGCAGAGAACGTCGTCTTGAAGGACGTCAGAACTTCGCCGTTTTCGAAACGTTCGTTTCTCAATATTCCCTATATTACAAATCATACAGAGGAAATCATCGCGCGATCCGGCGCTATTGTGTCGGACCTGTGGAAAACACCAACCAGAATCCTATCTGGGGGAAACATACAGCGTCTCATACTGGGGAGGGAAACCTGGCATAAACCCCGCTTCATCGTCGCTGCATACCCGACACAGGGACTCGATGCAAAGGCGATTGAAAACACCTGGGAACTATTCATGGAACTGAGGGAAACGGGCACATCCTTTCTGTTGATTTCCGAAGACCTCGATGAGATAATGGCGCTGAGCGACCGCATAGCCGTTATGTCACAGGGAAACATTGTAAAAGTACTTGATGGTGTACACGCGAAAAGGGAAGAGATCGGAATGCTTATAGCCACAGGTCATTGATAACCTTCGGTCATTCATAGCCACAGGCGGTTACTCACGCGCCGTTTGAAAAGGCCACATCTTGAGCCCGCCTTCAAGTATACGGATATTCTTAAAACCCTGCGCCTTGAGAATAAGAGAAGCCTGATACGACCTGCTTCCCGTTTCATCGATCAGTATAATACCCCGGTC
>Ga0315555_1000370_pt1 | contig 31111 bp, 21 predicted proteins | sample SalMarSW160380MG_FD_202113 | JGI IMG/M metagenome (GOLD analysis project Ga0315555, IMG submission 202113) | Salt marsh sediment microbial communities from the Plum Island Ecosystem LTER, Massachusetts, United States - Salt Marsh Sediment SW1603-80 ... | reverse complement strand
TAGCTGGAAGGCCACCTCACGCGTCGGGACGACCAACCCACTGTCGTATTTCGCTTCGTAGCCGATGGCGTCGGCCACGGCGTTGAAATCGTCCTCGATATTCAGCATCAGCGCTTCGACACCTTCCCGGTCCTTCGTTTCCGCCTGCTGAGCGAGCTCGGTCAGGTACTTGGCGTGACGGATCTCATACGCAGCCTGGTTGACCTCCGCCATGGCGGCGTCCTGGTTGTAACGATCGCGGCTAAGGATGATCTCCGCCTGCGCGATATGCGCACGCGACCGTTTCAACGTTTGCGGAGCGTACTTGGAGACGTCCGAATGCTCCGTTTCCTCGAGAGATTGAAGGGTAGGCACAACGAGCTGGGCTCGAATCGCGGTGAATTCAGCGTCCCGGTACAACGCGGTCAGTGCAGTGACCTGCTCCTTAGCCTTGTCATCCTTTCCCTTCTCGAGATCGGACACAGCATCACCGAAGTCCTTTTCGGCATCCTTCCATTTGTCCTGTGCAAAATCGGGCGCTTTTGCGTAGAGTGCGTCATCCCGGGCGTTGAGCACCGGCCGGAACACCTCCAGCCCCTTGCGGATGACCCCGATCGCCTGACTCATAGTCTGATCAGCCTCATCCAGGGTGGAGACAATTTTCCTTGGGTTCTTGCCCTTCTCGATGTCGCTGCGGGCACGTTCGATTCCTTTTTCAACGTCTTCCAGGAGCGAAGGAGCAAGGATTTCCTGTTTCGCCTCGCGGATCATCTCCACTTTCGCGGCCAGGGTATCGGCACGTTGTTTGAGAAGGTTCTGTGCCTGCGCCGAGGTTGCAATAAGCAGAACACCAATGAGAATCGCAGAGCATCGTGCCTTCATGAGGTTTCATCCTCCCGGTAGTTAAAACAGCTTGCTTGATGGGTTTGCGGGAAAGATCGCAAGAATGAAGGTCTCAGGGAAGATAAAGCTCCACTTTCGAGAAATTCATTGCGAGGAGAGGTCCCTTCAGATTTTTCACGACTTTAGCCAGGAGCAGGAACACAACAAATGGTTGGACCCGGCCGCTTCGTGCGCAGCGGGTAAAGAAAACGCCCGGACTTTTCAGTCCGGACGTATCGTAGTAGCGGGGGCGGGATTTGAACCCGCGACCTTCGGGTTATGAGCCCGACGAGCTACCAGACTGCTCCACCCCGCGATCGGCCCATAGGATAGGGATTGCGCCCCCTCTATGTCAAGTTCATGCAATCAGATGACTCCCTGATCGGACGCTCAGAACGTCATTCTCAGGTGATTCTGGAACTGCCGGATGATCAGCAGCGCATCCGCCCCGCTGACCGTCTTCATCGGTTCGAAGGTCCCCTCCACGGTCGCCTGCATAACCCCGCGATCCACGGCGAGGGCGGCGGCGTTGTAGGTAGCGGTTCCGCTGCGCATATCCTTGAAGCGTGACTGCTCGCCGATGTACTTGGTCGCGAGATCGGGCTCATGCATCACCGTAATCAGGATGTTCTGCAGCAGCAACGCGTACTCGGCGCGTGTGACGGTTTCGTCGGGGTAGAAATTTCCATCCGACGCCGGCTCGATGACGCCCATCTCGATCACCTGCATGATCCAGGTGCGCGCCCAGTGATCGACGACGTCCGGCGGGACGGCAGGACCCGGCGCCTGCTCGGCACCCTCCGCCGACGTTTCCGGAGGCTTGTACGCCGTGTCATAGTGCTTTTCGCCGAGCCTGTCGAAGACCTCACGCAGCTTCAACTCCTCGAGGAAGAGCACCGCGAGATCGGCGCGGGTGATCTTGTCGAGCAGCGCAATTTTCATCCCCAGCCGGCTTCCGGGGGCGGCGCGGAGGATTTTCTGAACAACAGCGAACTCAGCATCGGCCTGCTCGGCGTACTCACCTTTCTGCTCGATGATCCGGCTGAACAGGGCCGTCGCTCCGGCGAAATCGAATTGCCACTCTTTCGCCTGGCCATACCAGAAGAGGAGGCGTTGATTATCGGGATCGAGTTTCAGCGCCTGCTCGAAATCCTCATTGGCGCCCTTCGCCCAATCATCCTGTTTTCGCCAGAGGCTCTTCACGCGCCCGCGAACTCCCAAGGCAAAGGCGGAGTTCCGGTCCAGGGCGACGGCATCATCCGCGTCCTTGAACGCGCCCTTGTAGTCCTCCCTGGAGGCCTTGACCAGCGCCAGCCCGCTGATCGCCGGGACATAACGTTCGTCGAGCTCCAGCGCTTTCTGGAAGGCGATTTCGGCGTCACCGGCATCCCCTCGCTCGAGCAATTTCATTCCCTGGCTGACGTGGAACTGAGGATTGTCCAACACGGACTCGCTGGTTCTCGGTTTCGGACCGCAGCCGACCGCCAGAAAGAGGAACGTCAGCGCCACAATTGTTGTCCTGGAGAGCTTCATGTCCGCCTCTCAATCGACCAGAAAGATGACTCGTCCCTGACGAAGAAAGCTGTAGTTCTTCGCAATACCATGCAGAATGCGCGCTTCCATGTCGTCGATCACGACATCGGTGCGGTTCATTCCGGTGGCGCGCAACGCCTTGACAACGAGCGGATTCGGGCCGACGCGATCGTCCTGCCGGGCGGCATCCAGGTCCTTCGCATACCCCACCATGCCATACTGGATCGCCCACTGCCTGTCGACCACGCGGCTGCCGTACACGACGTCGCCATGCTCATCGAGCACCTGCGGGGTGATCGCCGGACGGACGCCAAGCTCGCGGGCGTCAACGATCAATCCGCTGAACGCGCTGCCGTCCCCCATGCCGCTCGGAGGATTCGTAAACACCGGCTGCGCACCGCCCATCTGCGTCGGGAGCACCGCATCGTAGAGTTTCCCGGGGCCGGTCAAGGCCATTTCCACGGTGACCTCGATGCTGCCGTCGTCCATGTAAACAGGATCCCCGACTCGGCGGAAATTCCGTGCGACCCCCTCCACGCGGGTGCGGATCACATCGGAGGAGAGCATGTAGTTCTCGACCAGGGTGGTGCTCGAAAGCCGCATCCCCTTCACCGTTTCGAGAATCTGGCGGAGGGCATCCAGTTCGGCGGCACGAATCTGGCCCGCCCGTCCCCCGACCCCGCCGGGCACGGCGATTCCCTTTGCACGCACGATCTGCCCGCTCCAGTCGATCGTGCCAGCCTCATCCATCGACTCCGACACCGACTGTGCGTGGAGCGAGACCGTACACATCACGGCCGCCAGCGCTCCAATCAGCCAACGTCCCCTCGTCATTCGATCCTCCAAATTCAACCCACCGTAGGCGACAAGGTAGCATCCCCCCGGACTCTCGCCAAACGGGAGAAACACACTTCAGGCACTCCTTTTGCAAGAACCCTGCCAGAACGGCCGTGAGCTTCCGGTGCGCAGAAGCGCCGTGACGAGCTACCGGCAGAACGGTGCAGATGATGTTGCAAGTTCTTGATATTATGTGATATATTATAGTGATTGGAGGAGGGTTCGGTGTCGATGCGGAAGGTCAGCGGAGAGGATTCGAAGCTGATGAAGCGGCGGGAATGGTGCGAATGCGTGGCGAGCGGGCGACACCTGTCCTGCGTGATTCACTCGGTTCGCCGACCTTCGGATCTTCGCCTCGTCCGATTGTCTGGAGGGCGCCACACGGGTACCTTTTCGCACACAGCTGTGGAGGTGGACCGATGACCCCGACTCAGCACCCCGCCGGTTCGATCGGGACTTTGCTGGAAAGGCTGATCGACTACGCCGGGCTCTTCCCTCCCGCGCAACTTTCGCTGGAGGAGGCGATCCATCTATACTCGAGCTATCGCCGCTCGCCCGATGCGTGGATGCTGGGCACCTTCGTCATCCCCGCGAGGCGCCTTTCGGAACTCGCGGAACACTCCGGTCTTTTCTACACCCATCCCCCATTCCGTTTCACGCTGACCGGGCGCGGCGGCTCCTCGATGGGCGAGTTCCTGACCGGCGCGGACCAGGATCTGATGGACGCGCGGAGATTCCTCGAGATCCACGGGCCGAACGTGCAGATCACCGGTTACGAAGTGCTGCTGACCGACGACGTCCTGGACGGGATCTCTTCGCGGCGGATGGGAGACATCCTGGCAGGGATGGTGGACCGTTTCGAGTCGTCGCTGAGCGCACGTCCGCGCATTTTCATCGAGTCCTCCTGGCTGGAGAAGTGGCGGGAACGTTTGAACGCGCTGATCCCGGAGCTTTCGCGCCTGAACCGTTCGCGCGAGCAAGACAGCGCGCTGGGATTCAAGCTTCGCTGCGGCGGAGTGGAACCGGGGGATGTGCCGCCGTCCGAGATTGTCGCGGCGGGGATTCACGCGGCGGCGAGGGCAGACCTTCCGGTGAAATTCACCGCCGGTCTGGAGCATCCATTCCGCCACCACATGAAGGAATTCGGCGGCGATGTGCACGGCTTCATCAACGTCTTCCTGGCGGGCGCGCTGGCCCGGGTGCACAAGATCGAGGAACCGAAGATCCGCCAGATCCTCGATGAGAACGACCCGGAAGCGTTCGTTCTGAGCGAAACGGAAGCCGGCTGGAAAGGGCTGCGGTTGCCGGTGGAGAGCCTCAAGGAAATCCGCAAGACATTCGTGACGGCGTACGGAAGCTGCAGCTTCGATGAACCGCGCGAAGACCTGCGAGCGCTGCAGCTGCTGCCCGGCGAAAACGAGTGACCGTCGCGAGATACGAGCGTTGCATTCAACCACTGCTGCAAGCGGGAGCCGGAGATAGCGCAGGAAAATACCGGCAAGGCGCTGAGGAGTTTTACCGAGGTTCCGTCTGTTTCCGAATTACCTCGAGTTCCCGATTGGGTACCACGCCCGGACATATACGGTGATCGTGCCGGGCGAAGAGTTGTCGGGACAACGGCTACCGGATCAGATTAGGTGAAGTGCAGGGATGTGTACTGCCCGTGCCGGAATAATGAAACAGGAGGAGGCGATCGGCCTCCGCAGGCGTTGACAGGGAGCAGAAAAACGTGTAAAGTTGAGCTGTACCGTTCCGGGGTGGTCCGCAGAAAACGGCGGGCCTGAGAACACACCCGCGAACCTGATCCGGGTAATGCCGGCGAAGGAAGGGCGGCTTCACATCGACCCGTTTGGACTTCGGCCCTCGGCACTCGTCCGGGGGCTTTGCTTTTGCACCCGGCATGCTCGCCACTGTCCGCCCAACCGGCGGTAAGGAGGAAGCATGCGAATTCGTATTCAGCTGTTGCTGGTGCCGTTTTTGTGCGCCACCACCGCATTAGCGGCTGACCTCTCCGGCGTTGTCACAGACGCGGAAAGCGGCGAACCGCTCGCCGGAGCCCATGTACTGATCGACCCACCGAACGGCCGCAGCGGCTACTCCTCCGACGACCGCGGAGCGTTCGAGATCGCTGGACTGCACGACGGCATGAAGTACACGGTATCCGCGAGTTACCTGGGGTACCGTGTGGCAAAGGTGGCCGTTGTCGCCGGGCAGACCCCCTTCCCCGTCGTGCTCTCGCTGCGACCGATCATCCTCCACTCGAGTGACGTTGTCTACACGGCGTCGCGCGCGACGGAAGGAGAAACGCCCTCCTCATTCACCGATCTCAGCGGCAAGCAGCTCCGCGAAGAGTACTGGGCGCAGGACATCCCCCCGCTGCTCTCGAACCTCCCGGGCGTGTATTCGTACTCGGAGGCGGGCACGGGGATCGGGTACACCTACCTGAAAGTGCGGGGATTCGACCACAAGCGGGTCGGAGTGACGATCAACAACATTCCGCTGAACGATCCGGAGGACGGGGTCGTGTACTGGGTGGACATTCCCGATCTGGCGGCGAACCTGCAGGACGTCCAGCTGCAGCGAGGCGTTGGCTTTTCCAACCAGGGCAGCGGAGGTTTTGGCGGTTCGCTGAACCTGGTGACGCTGACGCCCGGGCTCGATGAACCGGGGGTGAAGATTTCCGGTGGCATCGGCAGCTTCAACACAAAAAAGTGGAGCGCGGCGTACAATTCAGGAATCGTGAACAACACCTACGGTTTTTACGGCAGGTTCTCGAAAATCCTCTCGGACGGCTACCGTGACCGTTCCGCGGCGGATCTGTGGAGCTATTTCCTGACTGGCGTGCGCTACGGGCACAACACTCGGCTGACGGTGAACGTGTACGGCGGCGTGGAGGTCACCCAGGCGGCGTGGGACGCCGCACCGGCGAGCGCGTTGGCCACGAACCGGCGCTTCAACCCGATCAGCTACGACAACACGATCGACAATTTCAGCCAGCCGCACTACGAGCTGCTCCATGAGTGGCAGCCGTCGAAGCATTGGACCGTCGAGAACAGCCTGTTCTACATCCACGGCGCAGGGTACTACGAACAGTACAAGGACGGAAAAAGCCTCGTCGATTTCGGGTATCAGCCGTTCACACGGGACGGCTCGCCGGTCACCGAGACGAACCTCGTCAACCAAAAGTGGGTGTACAAGGACCATGTAGGCTGGGTGCCGCGGGCGACGTGGGAGCACAAGAACGGAACGCTGCAACTCGGCGGCGACTGGCAGTACTACCAAGGGAAGCACGAGGGATTCGTGATCTGGGGCGACAACCTGCCCGAGAACTCCGCGCCGCGAAAACGGTACTACCACTACTTCGGCGAAGTGCAGAAGGGCGGATTGTTTGTTCAGGAGAATCATACCCTTACGGATAGATTGCAGGTTACGGGCGACGTCCAGGTGAGGGTGCAACGGTACCTTTTCCGCCAGTACGCCGAGGGGAATTTCAGGGGGGATCAACTGAACCGCTTCACCGTTGATTACACCTTTCTGAATCCGAAACTCGGTGTGCATTACAATGTCACCCCGGAGCTGACGAGCTACGCGATGCTCGGGATGTCGCACCGGGCACCGGTGAACGACGAGTACTGGGACACCTGGGAAGGGCCGGACGATCTCGGGGTGGACCCCCTGTTCTCCACTCCGGACACGGTGCGGTCGGGCGGCAAGGTCCGCTACATCCAATGGAGAGATCCTTCGATCGACCCCGAGCGCGTGGCGAACCTTGAGCTCGGGACGGCGTGGAAGCGAGCCGATATGACACTGAAAGTGGACGGCTACTGGATGGATTTCCGCAACGAGATCGTCCCGGCGGGCGGAATCCGTGACGGAGCACCGGTGACTGACAACGCCAAGCGATCGCTCCACCGTGGACTGGAACTGGAGGCGTCGTACCGCCCGGAGCGGGGTTTCACCGGCTGGCTCTACGTGACCCTCTCGGACGACAAACTCGTCGATTACACGATCCAACAAGCGGTGTACGACGACAATTGGAACCTGCTCAGAGTGGATGCCGTGGACCTTGGCGGAAACACGATCGCCCTGTTCCCGTCAATCATGGTGTCCGCGGGAGCCGGATACCGGACGCGGGATGCGCTGCTGACGTTCGACGTTCGCCATCTCGGGAAACAGTACCTGGACAACACCGGCAACGAAGCGCGCACGATCGATCCGTTCACGCTCGTCGGCGTCTCCGCCTCGCTGCGCCTGCCCCGCCTGATTCCTTACGCGACACTCGAGGCAACGCTGCGGGTGAACAACCTGCTTAATGCGGAATACGAGACATCAGGCTATTACGACGGGGAGAACTACTATTACGTTGGAGCGACGCGCAATCTGTTCGCCGGTCTGAGCGCATCGTTCTGAGGATGAACCGGAATCCGCATGCTGAAATTGCACCCGATTGACGGTGTCTTGCTGGCGGGTTATCTGCTGTTCCTGGCGGTGGTCACCTGGCGGACGCGGCACGAAGCGCGGGGCGATGAGGGGTCGTACCTGCTCGCGGGCCGCCGCCTGACGCTGCCCGCCTTCGTAGCAACGCTCGTCTCGACGTGGTACGGCGGCATCCTCGGTGTCGGCGAATATTCGTTCCGATACGGGATCAGCAACTGGCTTGTCTTCGGAGTCCCGTATTACCTGGCCGCACTGCTCTACGCGCTGTTCCTGGCGAACCGTGTGCGCACCTCCGCGGTGACCTCGATCCCGGACCAGCTTGAAAAGGCGTTCGGACGCCGTTCGGCGCTGATCGGCGCGGGAGTGGTGTTCGTGATGACCGTGCCCGCCGCCTACGTGCTGATGATCGGAGTGCTGCTGCAGGCGACGTTCGGCGGCCCGCTCGCTCTCTGGATTCTGGTCGGGACCTTCTTTTCGACGGCGTACATCGCCTTCGGAGGGTTCGAGTCGGTTGTGCGCACCGACAAGGTGCAGTTCGTGCTGATGTACCTCGGTTTCGTGCTGCTGCTGGCGTTCGCGGTGATCCATTCCGGGGGGCTCAGCTGGCTGAAAGGCAACCTGCCGCACGATCATTTGACGTGGAACGGCGGGCTGCCGGTGGCTGCGGTGCTAGTGTGGTACGTGATCGCGCTTTCGACCCTCGTTGACCCCGGATTTCATCAACGCTGCAGCGCCGTTCGGGATCCCGGGGTGGCGCGCCGGGGGGTCCTGATCTCGATCCTTTTCTGGGTGCTTTTCGACGCCTTAACCAGCTTCTCGGGGCTCTACGCAAGAGCGATTCTGGGTCCGGACGCCAATCCCCTGCTCAGCTATCCGCTGCTCGCGGCCAAGGTGCTCCCTCCCGGGGTGACCGGCCTTTTTCTGCTCGGGCTGGTCTCGGTGATCCTCTCGACGGTGGACTCCTTCGGGTTCCTCGCGGCCCAGACGTTGGGCCGTGACCTTGTCGCCCGGGCGCGCGGGACTCATCTGCGCTGGGACGTACGCCGGATCCAGTGGGGCCTGCTCGCCTCCGCCCTGTTCTCGGTGCTGATCGCGTTGTGGAAGGAATCAGTGGTCAAGATCTGGTACGACCTGGGCTCGGTCGGGACACCGATGCTGCTGTTCCCGCTGATCGCGAGCTTCCGAAAAAAAAGATGGTTCCGTGAACCGTGGGTGAGCATTTCGATGCTGGCCGCCGGGATCTCGGCCGCTGTGTGGACCTTTTTCGGCTCCTATGGCACGGGGTATCCATTGGGAGTGCAACCAATTTTTATCGGGTTGGCGGCCGGGCTGGCTACTCTGCTCCCCGGTTACATCCGTCAGGATTGAACGCAGATGCGGAAGAAAAGTTGACAATCGCCAATACGTTTCTGTTTGAAAGCGACTGGCACCTTTTCACGAACCGGTACAGCGAGCAATGGTGACAGTTACTCTTAAACTTCAACGGCCTGGTAACAGTCACCATTGCCCACCATCCTCTCCATTGTCATTGCCCGGCTCGATTGGGCAATCCAGGAGCCTGAATGAAATGCATTCAATCTGGATCCCCCGGTCAAGCCGGGGGATGACAAAAGTAGCCGCTCCGTCGAGCTAGGGGATGACAAGATTCATTCCGTCGTCAAACAGGAGATGACATAACGAACGGGTCGGGGATAGTGAGAGAACCCCCCGGTCAATCCGGGGGATGACAAAATTCATTCCCCCTTCGAGCCGGGGAATCACAAAGCCATCTCTCGCGTGCTTGTTCCCCGTCGCCCGCAACCGTAGATTCGCGAAACCTCGACAAAACCGCTGAACGACGGAGTAACGATCGATGAGTGAACCGACCGTGCCCACGCCGCAGCCTCAAGGCGGTTTCCGACCTCTGGGATTCCCCTTCGGTTACTGGATGTTGAACGTGATGGAGATGTGGGAGCGCATGGCGTACTTCCTCGTCCGCAGCGTGGTGGCGATCTACATCATGCAGGCCGACGAAGTCCACGGCCTCCATTTCACGGCTTTGCAGAAAGGCTACATCTACGCCTGGTGGGGAGTGTTCCAGTCAATCCTGCCGATGGTCACCGGTGGCTACGCCGACCGGTACGGGTACAAGAAAACGCTCGTGTTCTCGGTCACGATGAACATCTTCGGCTACGTGTTGATGGCGTACCTGCTCAGCTTCTGGGGATTTTTCGCGGCGGTGATGGTCCTTGCGACGGGAACGGCGTTTTTCAAACCGTCGCTGCAGGGAAGCCTCGCGCAGAACCTGACGAAGAAGAACAGCTCGCTGGGCTGGGGGATCTTCTACTGGATCGTGAACGTAGGCGCGGCAATCGCACCGCTGCTCGCGGCGTTCATCCGCCACGAGTATTCGTGGAAACTCCTTTTCCTGACCGCGGCGGGCATCACCTCGCTGAACTACCTGATGCTGTTCACTTTCAAGGATTTCGAATCGGGTGCGGACAAGACGCGCAATCCGCTGCAGGTGTTTGTCTACACGATGAAGAACATCGCGGAGCCACGGCTGATCTCCTGGCTGCTGATCATGAGCTGCTTCTGGCTGATGATGTACCAGCTGTGGGACCTGCACCCGAACTTCATCACCGACTGGATCGATTCGGGCGCTCTCGCGGCGGGCGTGCAACAGAGCGGATGGCTTCCGAATACCTGGGCGGTGATGACAGATCGCGGCCCCCAGGTACCGCAGGAGATCCTGCTCAACCTGAACGCGGCGCTGATCGTCCTGCTGATGATCCCCGTTTCCTGGACGGTGCGCAAAATGCGCACACTCTCCGCGATGGTGATCGGAATGACTGTCGCGACCTGCGGGATCTTTGTCGCGGGATTCACGACGCTGGGATCGGTTTTCCTGCTCGGCGTGGTCTTCTTCTCGCTCGGCGAAATGCTGACGGGGCCGAAGAAAAACGAATACCTCGGACTGATCGCCCCTCCCGGTAAAAAGGGACTCTACCTCGGATACGTGAACATCCCGGTGGGGATCGGCCTGTTCGTCGGCAGCCAGTTCGCCGGATGGCTGTACGGCCGCTGGGGCGACAAGGCGGTGCTGGCGCAGAAATACCTGCTACAGCACACTCCCCTCGGTGAAGGCAAGGCCGGTTTGTGGAACGGGAGCCCCGGACAACTTCAACAACTACTTGGGATTCCGCGCACGGAGTCGTTCGAGACACTGAAACAGACGCTCAACCTCGGGGGAAGCGAGGCAACCCGTCTGCTCTGGGACACCTACAGTCCACACTACCACGTCTGGATCCCGATCGGCGCGATCGGGCTGCTGGCGATCGTCGCCCTGGTCATCTTCAACCAAATGGCGAAACGGTGGTCCGACATGAACGCCTGAAGGGAGCGCACTGCGGCGGACAACCGTCAAGCAGGATTCAGCACCGCGCGGTTTCAGCGTCCCGATGCACAGCTCTGCGGTCTCCCCCGCGCGCACTCGCCGGTTGACCTGAGCGACTGGACCGAATAGTTTGACATTAAGTCAATGCAAACGGAGCTACCATGCCGAGCCATTACAAGGGCACTCCCCAGGAGCAACGCGTTCTGAACACATACATCACCCTCGTGCGCGCCACCGATTCACTGCTCAGCCATGTCCAGAAGACATTCCAGGAAAGACGTCTGACGATCAGCCAGTTCGGGGTACTTGACGCCCTGCACCACCTCGGTCCGATGTGCCAATCGACGCTGGCGCACAAAATTCTGAAGAGCAGCGGGAATATGACGATGGTGATCGACAACCTTGAGAGGCGAAAACTGGTTCGCAGACTGCGCGACCGTGATGACCGCCGCAGGATGATCGTCACGCTGACCCCCTCCGGAGAGGAGATGATTCGCGAAGCGCTCCCGGGTCACGTGTCGTTGATCCGCAGCGCCTTCGTCGCCTTCTCCGACAAGGAGCTGGAGCTGCTCGGCGACCTGACGAAAAAGCTGGGGCGCACGCTCAACTTTCCAGTTCGAACTGAGACGATGGTGGAGGTATGACGGCTGCGGATTCTTCGTATACTCGACAAAGGTGTTTCGAGGAGGCAGGAATGAAGAGACCGGCGCTGGTGTTGATCCTGGCCCTGCTATTCGCGAGCGTTTCGCCGATTCATGCCGCCGAGTGGGAGTTCGACAAGGCCCACACCCAGGTCAGGTTTCGGGTGAAACACCTGATGGTGACCGATGTCTGGGGTGAATTTCACACTTTCCAGGGCACCGTGATCTACGATCCCGCCCACCCTGAGAAGGCAAGCGTCAACGTGTCGATCGACGCGAGCTCGGTGGACACCGGCAACGAATTCCGTGACAAGGATCTGCGCAGCGAGCGGTTCTTCTATTACGAGAAATACCCGCAGGCCACGTTTATCAGCAAGAAGGTGGAAAAGACCGAAAAAGGCCTGACGGTGACAGGCGATCTTTCGATCCGCGGCGTCACCAAGGAAATCACGTTGAGCGTGACAGGTCCAACCGCCCCATTTCCCGCCTTCGGGGGCACGAAAATCTCGGCCTCCGCGACGGCGCGCATCAACCGGTACGATTACGGCCTGACCTGGAACAAAACGATCGAAGGGGGCGGACTGGTCGTCGACCCGATGGTGGACATCGTGATCGACGCGGAATTGAACAAGAAAGAATAGAACAAACCTGACGGCAAAGCCCCACCAACTTGGTTTTGCCGGAATACTGGAAGCCCGTTCATCCCGCCTTCGCGTGATATGGATAAGAGAAAATCCCGGATTCAAGAATCCGGGCTACAGATGCTGCGCAGGCACGGAAGGGAACACATAGATCCTTCACTTCGTTCAGGATGACTAAAGGGAAGCCGGGTTCTCCTCCAGGATGAGTAAGCGGAAGCGGGGTTCAGGTTCAGGATGAGTAAGCGGAAGCGGGATTCGGGAACCCGCGATCAAGTTGGTGGCAGAGCCCTGGCCAACGTAGATCCGACGGAATGACAAAGGACAAGCTGCAATCAATTGAGTGACAGTTACCTAATTCACACGAGTGACGCAGCAAAGGACTCGACTCAATACTTGAATTAGGTAACTGTCACTCAATTGCCCACGTGCCCAGCAGCAACAGCAGAGGAATCATCAACAGGCGTGCGGCGAGCCCGGCGACAGTATCATCCAAGGTCACACCCCACCCACCCGGCAGCGTTTCGATGTGACGCCGGACGAAGCGGAATTTGAACGCGTCGAAGATTCGGAACAGGAGGAACGCCGCGAGCATCGCCGGCCATGTCTTCGGGACAGCGAACAGCGCGACCGCCTGCCCTGCGAACTCGTCGATTGTCACCCTCCCCGGGTCCTTTCCCCACATCCGTTCCCCCCACCCTGAGAGCAGCACGGACACGGCGTGAAACACGACGATCACGGCGCCCTGCCAGAGGAGCTGTCGAGGGGCGAACGCCGCCCAGAGCAGCACGAACAGTGCACTGCCGAGAGTTCCCTGTCCCGCGGGGGCATACCCGGTTCCCAACCCCGTTGCGAAGACTCGCGCCAGCAGCATCTGCCACCGCGCGAGAGGGGTTCCCAACGGTTCGCCAGTGACGCTTTTTTTCCAGATTACCATTGCGGCGGCTCCCTTAGAATCCAAACCCCTGCCAGGGCGCGAGCAGAATGACCGGGGGTCCAACGATGAGCAGCGTCGCAATCAGCGACCGTTTGACGCTGAGATGCATCGCGACGGAAAGATTGAGAACGAGCAAGACGGTTCCGGTGAGGCGGACCAGATAGTCGAGGGCCAGCAGCCACAGCAGGGATGCCGGCGCACTCCAGGGCGGGACGGTGCCGTAGGCGAAACTCGCGCTCCGCAACGCGCCGAGATGAACCACCGTATAAATCAGGTAGACCGGCAGCAGCCACGTGTAAGGCACAAACGCCCAGGCGAGAGCCGAGCGCACCGCGCTGTATTTTCCGCGCCCTCCCAGCGCGAGCCCGCAGAAGCGCAGAAACAGCGAACCGACCCAGACGAGAAAGACGCCGAGCAGTGATCCGTACAACGCGACGGTGACGGTGGTCAGCAGCAGTCCGGCGGAAGGTCCGATGCCATAGGCGATCACCTCATCGAGGAGGTCCGAAAATCCCATGAGTTCGGGAAGCGGATGGAGTCCATGCAGGACGCTGGAACGCAGGGCGGATGTGATCCCGGCCATGATCGCGATCATCGCCACCCCGTAATTCGGATCGTGATTCAAGATCCAGCGGATGGTGCGCCGGGGAGCGAACAGCAACCGCATCATTTCAGGCGTACCCTGCAACAGGCGCCCTCCTGGGTCAAGTGCCGACTCGATGATGGACAGCGTTCCGGTTCAGCGGCCGAGCCCCAACCGCCGCTCGAGGCCGCCGTGCCAGGCTTCCGCCAAGCTGGAGACCGGAATCCGAACGCCACCGCCAATAGATAACACCGTTCCAGCGGCGACACCTAGCGTTCGAGCAGGAATCGCAACCTCTTCGGAAGCGCGGAGCAGCCGCTCGAGATGTTGCGGACGAACCGCGACCAGAACGCGAGAAGGCCCCTCGCCGAAGAGCTCCAGTGGCGAGAACGAATCGTGCAAAGCGATCCCCACAGGGTTTGAAAGGTCGGCGATCGCCATTTCCGCGAGCGCCACGGCCAGACCTCCCTCGGCGAGGTCGTGCGCCGCCTGGACCCAGCCGTTCGCGATGGAAGAGGTCAGCAGGTCCTGGAGCCGCGCCTCCAGCTCGAGGTCGAGCGGCGGCAGGGCTCCGCTCGGCGGCTGCTGCTGGATGGCCTGCCATTCGCTTCCCGCCCAGGAAACCTGCTCCGGGCCGAGCAGCAGAATCTTCACTCCCGGCTCGTGCAGCACCATCCCCACGGTGCGCTCGACATTCTCGGACACACCGACGATGCCGATCACCGGAGTCGGATAGACAGCCCCGGAAGGATTTTCGTTGTAGAACGAGACATTCCCGCCGGTGACGGGAGTGTTGAGCGCCCGGCAAGCCTCCGCGATCCCCGCGACGGCCTCACGAAAGGCCCAGAACACGTGAGGCTTGTACGGGTTGCCAAAATTGAGGCAATTGGTCACACCGATGGGTGTCGCGCCGGTGCAGGCAACATTCCGTGCGGCCTCGGCGACGGCCATCGCGGCACCGACCCGCGGATCGAGGAAGACGAAGCGGGAATTGCAGTCAGTGGCGATGCCGAGCGCCTTGTTTGTTCCGGGAACGCGCACCACGGCGGCATCGCCGGCGCCCGGCAGCACGCGGGTGTTGCCCATCACCATGTGGTCGTACTGGCGAAAAACGAAGCGTTTGCTGGCGATATTCGGGCTGGCGAGCAGCGTTTCCAGCGCCTCGGGAATGTCCTCCGGCTCCTTTAGCGGCCTCAGTTTCGCCCTCTGGTCGAGATCGCCCGGCCGCTGAGCTTCGCGTTGATACACCGGCGCGCCGCCCCCGAGGGCGAGGGTCTCCGCGGGGATGTCCACAGTGAGAATGCCGTCCTGGGAGACCTTCATTCGCCCGTCCGTGGTGACGACGCCGACCTGGACGGCCGACAAATCCCACTTGCGCGCGATGGCGAAAACCTCCTCCTCCCGCCCTTTTTCCGCGACCAGCAGCATCCGCTCCTGTGATTCGGAGAGGAGGATCTCGTAGGGAGTCATCGCCGGTTCGCGCCGGGGCACCTTGTCGAGGTCGAGGTAGATGCCCGCGCCGGACTTCGCGGCCATTTCGCTGGACGAGCAGGTGAGCCCGGCCGCGCCCATGTCCTGGATTCCGACGACCGCGCCGGACCGCGAAAGTTCGAGGGTCGCTTCGAGCAGCAGCTTTTCGGTGAACGGGTCGCCGACCTGAACGTTGCTCTTGCGGCTCTGCGATTCCTCGGAGAGTTCGACGCTGGCAAAGGTGGCACCGTGGATGCCGTCGCGACCGGTGGACGAGCCGATGTAGATGACGGGGTTCCCCTCGCCGCTGGCGACGGCGCTCATCGCGCGGTCGTGGCGGACGATGCCCACGGCCATTGCGTTGACGAGCGGGTTGCCGCGGTAGGATTCGTCGAAATAGATTTCGCCGCCGACCGTCGGGATCCCCATGCAGTTGCCGTAATCGGCGATGCCGCGCACGACCCCGTCGAAGAGGAAACGCACCCGGTCGTCCTCGAGCGGTCCGAACCTGAGGCTGTTGAGCAGCGCGATCGGCCGGGCGCCCATGGTGAACACGTCCCGCAGAATCCCCCCCACCCCTGTCGCGGCACCCTGGTAGGGTTCGACGGCGGAGGGGTGGTTGTGGCTTTCGATTTTGAACGCGACCGCCAGTCCCCCGCCGATGTCGACGAGTCCGGCGTTCTCCTCGCCCGCCCCGACGAGCAGCCGCCCCCCGCTGCGAGGCAGTTTCTTCAGCTCGAGGATCGAGTTTTTGTAGCTGGCGTGCTCGGACCACATCACGGAGAACACCCCCAGCTCGGCGTAGGTGGGGGTCCGTCCGAGGATCTCGAGGATGCGTTCGTATTCCTGCGTTTCCAGCCCGAACGCCCGGGCGGCCTCGGGAGTAACCATCGGGTCTCCCGCGTAAGGCTGGATTTGATGCGGAGGTGCTTTCATCTCGCTCATGGGGTGGAAAATAGCGGGTTCCTGCCGTGCGAACCAGACGGCAAACTGGTTGCGGCGACACCGGGAGACGTCAAATAATCCGGTAGCTTTTCAGGTGCTCGTAAAGATCGACGACGATGACCTTGATAACCGAGAAGAAGGGCACCGCAATGAACATTCCGATCGGTCCGGCGACTCTTCCCCCGACGAGAACGACCAGCAGCACGGTGACCGGGTGGATCGACTGGGAGCGGGAAATGAGGAACGGCTTGAGAAAGACGTTGTCGACCATCTGCACGCCGATGAGGACGACCGCCATCCAGAACATGCCCAGTCCGAGGGGCTGATATGTGAGCATGAAGACGATCGCCGTGGGGATCCAGGCGATCAGCGGCCCGAAGAAGGGGATCATGTTCAGCAAACCGTTGAGGATGCCGAGGATCAGGGCGAAGCGGACGCCGACGAGCGCGAAGGCCAGCCACGAAAGTGCGCCAACGATAACGGATTCGACGAGGACGCTGAGGATGTAGCTTCCGAGCTGGCGATCCATGCGGTGCGCGAGGGACATGGACATTTCAAAGAAGCGGTTCGGCACGCGGCGAACCCAGCTGCGAGTGAACGCGGACCCATCCCGGAGCATGAAGAAGACGAGGAACGGGATGACGATCGCCTGGCTGATTGCGCTGAACGCCCCGGTCAAGACGGTGACAGACTGCTGCAGGAAGGTGGCCGAGAAATCGCGGAACTTCTGGATGAGCTGATCGGATTGTCCTTCCTTGAAGTCGAGGAATGTCATCACCCCGGGCACCTTCACCTGCATCCACGCAATCACGCTGCCCTGAATTTTCGCGAGATCGATTTCGTTCAAGCGTTCGACCAGGGTTCCAACTTCCGTTACCAGCATCGGGACAAGAGAGGTCATCGCGAGGATCAGCAAACCGATGACGATGGCGAAAATGCCGAGGATGGAGACGACACGGCTGACTCCCTCGCGTTCGGCGTAATCGACCAGTGGCCGGAAAGCGTAGGTGAGTACGATGGAGATAATCAGAATTGTAATGATGTCTTCGATATGCGGGAGGATGCGGATGAAGCCATAGAGCAATAAGAGCGTCAGCGCACCGAGCACGATGCGCCGGTAGAGCGGGTTTCGAATCTGTTTACCTTCCATCACGGAAGTGGCGTTCATAGGCTACCCCGACTCTTCCGTGTTTTCGTACACTTCGAGAGCCTTGGCCAGGTTTTCGGCTTCGGCCTTGTACTTGGCCACCTCATCGCGGTGGTGCCCGATTTCCTCGCCCATCATCAGGTTGGACTGTCGGAGGCGCTGGACGACGATTCTCGCCAGCCGTTCGAAGATGATATTTCCAAGGCGGGGACGGTGGTTCATCAGCTCCCGCAGCTGGGGACGGAAAAGGCCGACGAGTTTGGTCGGGGCGACCGCAACGGCCCCGGCACTCCGCTCCACTTCGTCGATCAGCGACATTTCGCCGAAGAAATCGCCCTCTTTCAGTTCGGTGAGGACGACTTCACGCCCCTCCTCCTGGCTGACGATCTTCACCCGGCCTTCGACGATGACGTACATCCCCAATCCGGGTGTGCCCATTTCGAAGATGATTTCCCCGGCATCGTAGCGACGAATGTGAAACAGGTCGCTGACCAGCCTCCAGTCGCGCCGATTGACGCGTTCAAACAGCGGAGTAGCGCGCAGCGCCCGCTTGATCAGCGCCCCTTCGTCCGCCTGTTTCCGGTGGAACGGGATCCATTCGACCGCGATACGCTTTGCAACGTGGGTCAACTGCTCCTTCGCAGTCGCTTCCTCCTCGCCCGGGAGGTCTCCAGAAGAGAGTTCGGTGTCATCGTTAGCGCTCATGGTTCACCCGCTTCTCCAGTGATTATCACGGGAAAGGTACCTCCCTTCCCATCCGTGAGCAATCCCATCCTGCAAATGCAACACGCCTCCCCCGGGGCTGTCTCGCTCACTCCCAGGTGACCAATCCCAGATCGAGAGGATTGTTCAGATCTTCATGGTAGGGTAGCACACGCACGGCATACCCGAACTGGCCGGCATCGGTGCACTCGATGTGGCCTTCATAATCGTGCAGCCCATCTTCCGACGCGCCCATGTGAGCGAGCGGGATGCTATGGGCATTCGTAATCGTCCGCTCGCCGCCGAGATCGCCGTACCACGCCATCACCTGCACCTCGGAGGGATCCAGTTCACCCAGTTTCACCTTCGCCTGGACCCGAACCTTGTCGCCCACATTCAACTGCTGCTGGCCGTCCCCGTGGACCTCGACGATCCCCACCTCCGACCAGAGGCTGCGAATCCGGTCCTGCCAGCTGCTAAGCTGCTTGGCCCGGTCGAAATCGCCCTCGGCGAGGTGGAGCGAACGTTCGTGATTGGGCACGTACGCCTGGGAGGTGTAATCGCTGACCATTCGTGTCGTAATGAAAACCGGGCAATGCACAGCGAGCATTCTTTTAATCATCGCGGTCCAGTCGAGCGGGGTCCTGCCGCGGTTGCTGTAAAAGAGCGGCACGATCTCCTTTTCGAGCAGGTCGTAGAGCAGCTCCGATTCGACCTTGTCCTGTGCATCCGAGTCGCTGTAGATCTCGCCGTGCCCGATCTTCCACCCGACTCCGGGGTCATACCCCTCGACCCACCAGCCGTCGTACGTGCTGCAATTGAGCACCCCGTTGACCGCGGCTTTCATGCCGCTGGTGCCCGAAGCCTCCATCGGCGGACGCGGGGTATTCAGCCAAACGTCGCATCCCTGAACGAGGTGGCGGGCGACGTTCATATCGTAATCCTCGAGGAAGACGATGCGGTCGCGGACGCTTTCTTCCCGTGCAAAATGGACGATCTCGCGGATCATCTCCTTGCCCGGTTCGTCCTTCGGGTGGGCCTTCCCGGCGAAGATCAACTGGACCGGACGTTCCGGGTTTGTCAGCAGCCGGATCAGGCGGTTGGGATCCTGGATCAGCAGATTCCCGCGCTTGTAGGTTGCGAACCGGCGGGCGAAACCGACGGTTAGGGTCTTCATGTCGAGCACGCCCTGTGCGCGTTCGATCGACGAGAGCGGTTCGCCGCGGCGTTCAAGCTGTTTTTTCAGGCGGCTGCGCGCGAAGATCACGAGCCGCTCTCGCATCCGCTCACGGGTACGCCAGAGCTCATCGTCGGGGATGCGCTCCACCCGCTGCCAGAGTTCGTGATCGCGCGGGTCCTCCTGCCACCGTTTCCCGATGTAGCGGTCGTAGAGGTGGCTCATCTCCGCCGACACCCAGGAGCGGGCGTGCACCCCGTTTGTCACATGGTGGATCGGCACCTCCTCCGCGCTGACCATCGGCCAGCGATCCGACCACATGCGGCGGCTGACCTCGCCATGCAGCTTGCTCACTCCGTTGACATGCGCGGACAATTCGATCGCGAGCATCGCCATGTTGAACGGGGAGTCCGGTTTGCCCTTGACAACCCCGCCGAGGGCCATGAAAGCATCCTTGTCGAGCCCGATTTGCGGCATGAACTCTTTGAAATACTTGTAGATCTGGTCCTGTCCGAATTTGTCGATGCCCGCCGGCACAGGGGTGTGAGTGGTGAAGATGGTGGACGCCCGGATCGCCTCACGGGCCTCGGTGAAGGTGAGGTTCTTCCCCGCCATCAGCTCACGGATGCGCTCGAGGGCGAGGAAGGCGGAGTGCCCCTCGTTCATGTGGAACACGGTCGCGTTCTTGCCCAACGCGCGGAGGATGCGAACGCCGCCGATTCCGAGCACGACCTCCTGGCGGATCCTCATTTCCGTATCGCCGCCGTACAGGGTCTCGGTGATCTGGCGGTCGTCGGGATGGTTCGTGTAGACGTTGGTGTCGAGCAGGTAGAGCTCGACGCGGCCGATCAGCGCGCGCCAGACATGGATTTCCACCTCGCGGGTGCCGAGCAGGATACGGATCTCGAGCGGAGCGCCCTCCTTGTCCCTGACGAGCTCCACCGGCATGCAGAAGAGTTCGCTACTGGGGTAGTTCTCCTGCTGCCAGCCGTCGGCGTTCAGATACTGGCGGAAATAGCCGCGCTGGTAGAGCAGGCCGACGCCGACGAGCGGCACACCCAGATCGGAAGCCGCCTTCATCAGATCGCCGGCGAGCACCCCGAGGCCGCCCGAATAGATCGGCAGGCATTCATGGAGGCCGAACTCGGCGGAGAAGTAGCCGACCAGCAGGTCCGTCTGGTCCCCATACTGCTGCGAGAACCAGGCCTTTTCCTGGAGATAGTCGTGGAAATCCTGCCAGACGCCTTGGAGGTGGTCCATGAACCCCTCATCCTTCTCCGCTTCCTCGAGCCTGTCCTGGCCGATCGCGGAGAGCATGAAGAGCGGATTCTGGTCCGACTCCACCCACAGCTCCGGGTCGAGGCGCTCAAACAGATCGACGGCGTCGGGATGCCAGGTCCAGTGCAGGTCCATGGCGATTTGCTGCAACCGCTCGAGTTTTTTCGGCAGGGTCGGGAGGACACTCAAGCTGTGGAGACGGTTCATCGTTCGTCCAAATCGGGTAGGTTTTGTTCTTCCATGATCCGAATATCAGGAACCCGCACCGCCTCCGGCACCACCACCACACCTGTGAACCCGCCATTGAAAACGGCGCCAGGATGTGGGACCCGGAGAATCGATGTGCGTGTTCTACTTGGCGGACAGGAAAGTAGCATAACCGGCAGGATGGGACAAGACAGGGCGAGCCGATTCAATCGAAAGGTTCACCGGGGGACTCGGAGTGTTCAGGTCAGGGTGAGAAGAGTACGTCCAACAGGACGGACAAGATTAACAGTATTATAAACTGTAAATCCTGCTAAAACAATGATAACGTATTGACACCAGGTCTCCGCTGCGCTAACGACCTGGCGCAACGGGAAATAGCACCGTGCTCATAAAAGCGAGATTGCTTCGTCCGCCGGCTGGCGGACTCGCAATGACACCTTTTAGCCTTATGGCCATTACAAGCCCAGAACGAGAAAACCCCACCGGATCATCCGGCAGGGTTTCATGGTTGTTGCGGGGCAGACGGGGATCGAACCCGCGACCTCCGGCGTGACAGGCCGGCACTCTAACCAAGCTGAGCTACTGCCCCGGTATTTCAAGCGTTCAAGGTGCGCTTCGAGCCCGCGTAAAGTAGGTTTTCGATCCGCGCCACGCAAGACCGCTTTCGTCCGCTCCTCGCGCCTCCGCACCGTGGGCGATGCTGGATTCGAACCAGCGACTTCCACCTTGTAAGGGTGGCACTCTAACCAACTGAGTTAATCGCCCGTTCAGGACTCCCGGGGGGCGCTTTTTTCACTCTTCTTTTTGGGATCGCGGATCAGGATCGACGCGGGAAGAAGGACCAGATAGCCGATCAGCAGCAGAATCGGCGCGATTGTCAGCGATTGAAAACTCTCCGCATTCCCCTGCCCGAGGAAGACATACCCGAGGACGATGACAACCAACCCGGCGAGAAGAACGATCAGGTTCAACCGTCCAAACGGCCAGGGAAACAGCAGTTGCCCGGGTTTTTCCTTTTTCCTGCTCTTTTTGTCGTCCACATGTCCTCCAGGTTCAGAGCGCTTCCGCCAACACGGACCGCTAAACGTACGGAAACCACCTGACGGTGTCAACGCAGGCGGCGGCCTTGCCGCCCGCCGAGACAGGCAGTAGCTTTCGGTTTCACAACCCAATGCTCAGCACGGGAGATGCCATGAACCGTCCCACGACCCTCCGTATCCGTGCCGCGGCCCTGCTTCTGGCCGTTTTCACGATGCCCGCCTTTTCCCAACCCTCTCCGGACAGCGCGATGAGTTACCTGCAGTCGCTGGCCGACCCGAATCTCTTTGCGGGGCGAAAAACAGCACTCGCGGGCGGCGACTCCTCGCAGTCGTGGATCGCAAGGCACTATCAACGCTGGGGCCTGACGCCGCTGATCAACGGGAACTTCCTCGTCCCGTTCCCGATGCTCGCCACGCGCGAGGTGCGCGCCGAGGTGACGATGCAGGACCCGCGCTACGGCGAGGTGCGCCTTCGCCTGGGCGAAGATTTCACGGCCTGCACCAATAGCGGTTCCGCAAAACTAACCGCTCCGGTAAGCCTCGTCGGGCACGGCATCAGCAAGCCGGAAAAGGGATGGGACGATTACGGCGACGAAGATGTTTCGGGGCGCATCCTGATCATCTTCCGCGGCGCTCCGAACAGCAGCGAGGACTGGACGAACGAAAACCAGCGGACCTACCTGCTGAACGAAGCGGTGCGGCGAGGAGCGGTCGCGGTCTTTTTCTACCAGGAACCGTGGCCGGTGAACGGCGCGGCGATCCAGAAAAACGCCTATTCGGCGACGGTGCCGAGCGGGTACATCGGAGATTCGGCCTTGAGAATGCTGCTATTCGACAGCGGCGAGAGCGTAGACCATTACAAGGAAACCCTCAAATCGGAGCCTCATGCGCTGAACCTCGAGCGCACGATGTCGCTCGATTTTCTGATCGAACCGATCGAAAACGCCGTCGGGTATAACGTCGCCGCGTTCGTGCCCGGCACCGATCCGAAGTTGAAGGATGAAGCGATCGTGATCGGGGCGCACGGCGACCACATCGGGAAAAACGCGCTGGGGCAGGTCTATCCAGGAGCGGACGACAACGGCTCGGGCACCTGCGCGGTGATGGAGCTGGCGCGGTACTACGTTGCACACCCTCAGAAGCGGACACTCGTCTTCTGCGATTTCGGCGGCGAGGAGCAGGGTTTGCTCGGCAGTAAGGCGCTGGTTCTGATGCTCCCGGACCGTTACAGCTACGTCACCATGTTGAACATGGACATGGTGGGCCGGGGGGACGGACAAATCGGATTCGGCGGCGGCGACCAACTCGGGGAGATCTGGGACCCGTGGTTCGACTCGCTCCCGGACAGCGTGCGGAAGCTTTACCGAGCCGGGCGGGCCTGGGGCGGCGACGCCTCCGACCACGCCTCCTTCCGAAACGCCGGCATCCCGGCCTTCACACTCTGGTCGATGGGCGCTCACCCCTTCTATCACCGTCCGGATGACAATTTTGCGTCGATCCAGCCCAAAGCGATCGAGGGGACGCTGCGGACGGTGTCGGCGTGGGTCGATCAACTCGCCAACGTGGACCAGCCACTCGCCGATCGTCACCTGGCTTCGAGGACGATCTGGCATCGGGGAACTCCGTTCGTGGAGGCGAAAACGTGCTCCTCGATCGACTCGGACCTCGAAGCCGCAAAAGCGCGTGCGGAAAGAGGAATTATGGGGTCTCTGCTGAAATTTGCCTACCCGGCGGCGGACGGTCAGGAGGCTTTTCTGGATAATCTTGAGACGCTGAAAACCGCGGCGTCCGACCGTGACGATATTCTCTGGAGCAAGAGCCTGAAGGATGTCACGGCAAACGCGAGGCGAGCGCTGGGCACGGTGGAGGCGGAACTCGACGGGGACCCGCTCGTTCCCGCGGACACGCTGCGGGTGCTCGAATGGGCGGACGCAGGACTCGCCGCGCTAAGCTTTTCCGATCCGCCGGAATGGCTCGAGGGGGAAACGCTCAGCGACGCAGAGCAGGCGCTGGTGCGCGCGCTGAAAGCCCGGGATGTGACGATCCTGTGGCCGCTCGACGGTTGGCAGGAAGCGCCCGCGTTCCTGAGCGCCGCCGGACCCATGGTCACGCTGTCAAGCAACTTCAAGCAGTTCGCTAAAACCAGCGATGCGGAGTTGGACCGGATCGATTCGACCGGCGCAAAATTCGTGGTGACGCTGAAGAAATCCGAGATGAAAAAGGCCCTGAAGCAGGCTGACCGTTTCGCCCGGTACAAGGTCCAGGTGCAACCCGGCGACGTCGGCTACGAGGATGCGCTCGAGTGGGTGCAGGCCGGGCGGGAGCATGGCATCAGCGACGATGAGCTGGTGGACTGGATCGCGGGGCACATGCGTCTATGGTGATGCGTGGTACCATTACGCAATCAGGAACGTAAGAAGTTAGAATAGCCCCTGTTTGCAAGCAAACAGGGGCAGGTGCCACCAAAACAAAGCCCGGCGCCTCTGTAGGAGGCGCCGGGTGCTGTTTAAAGCAATGGACAAAGAAAGGCGGTCGATTTCAGCTCATGGCGAGGGATTCCTCTGATGGGACCTCTCCTCCGCCGCGAGTGTGTTCCGCAACAGAATCGCGACAGTCATCGGTCCGACCCCGCCCGGCACCGGAGTGATCAACGACGCCCGTTTCGCCGCCTCGCTGAACTGGACATCTCCAGTCAACCGGTAACCCTTTTTCTTTGAGGCGTCCTCGACACGGTTCATGCCCACGTCGATCACCACCGCCCCCTCTTTCACCATGTCCCCCTTGATGAATTCCGGGCTGCCGATAGCGGCGATCAGGATGTCCGCCTGCCGCGTAAAGCTCGCGAGATCTTTCGTCCGGCTGTGGCAAACCGTAACGGTGGCGTTTCCCCCTTCGGCCTTGCGCATCAGCAACAGGGCCATTGGCGTTCCGACGATGTGGCTGCGGCCGACGACGACGGCGTGTTTGCCGGAGGGTTCCACGCCGTAGCGGTCCAACAATTCGATGATCCCGGTAGGAGTGCAGGCGACATAGCGCGGCTGGTTCAGCGCGAGCAGGCCGACATTCACCGGGTGAAAACCGTCCACGTCCTTCTCGGGATCGATCGCGCTGACGATCTCACTTTCATCGAGCCCTTTCGGCAACGGCGACTGAACGAGCAGGCCGTGAAACCTCGGATCTCCATTGAAGTCACGGACCCTGGCGAGCAGCGCCTCCTGCGCCGTATCCGCGGGCATGCGCTCAATCACGGAGAGGATCCCTGTCTCCTCGCACCGCTTCTGTTTCATCCGTACGTAAGTCTCACTACCCGGATCCTCGCCGACCAGAATCAGCGCCAGACCGGGGCGGCGCCCCTGCCGCGCCCTGCGGGCGACCTCCTCGCGAATTTCATCAAAAAGGGCGGCCGCAACCGCCTTGCCGTCGATCAGAGTCGCCGATGAACTCACTTCCCTTTCCCCTTTCGCCGTTCCACCAAGCCCCGAGAGTAGAGATAAAACAGGAGGAAGTCAAACAGGCGATCCGGCCATGGTCCCTCGGGCCAGCGAACGACGAGAGAACGGGCGAAATTGTAGGCCCACTCGCGGTTGAACAGGCGCACCATGAGGCGATCGATCGCGCCGCCGAGGCTTCTCGCTTCAAGCGGCGAATCGAGCCGGCTCAAGCCGAGGATGTCGTCGTGATCTCCATAGGTATCATGGAGATACGGCACACTCAAGCGGCCGTAGTCGATGTACTGTTTCTCGATCACGTGCCACTCCCGGTGGTGGCGGTGAAACGCCTTGGCGCGAAAATCGGTGATGAATTTGACCCCGCCGCGCTCCAGCCTCAAACCCATCTCGAGGTCCTCCCCGCCCCAGCCGGTGAAGGTTTCGTCAAAACCACCGAAGCGGCGTGGAATCTCCGCCGGGATCGCGGAATTGTTCGTCGAAAAATACTTTCCGGGGCATTTCTGGCGGTCTTCGAGTTTCTGCGCACCGCGGGAGTGGATGTAACGGACAAATTTCGTGCGGGGAAGCGTGTAATGGGGATTCACCCTGCCGAGCACGACACTCCCGGTTCTGCCCACGGTCTCCAGCAGACAGGCCAACCAATTCTGCACGACCGTCATATCCCCGTCGAGAAAAACGAGGATTTTGCCGTGCGCCGCCTGGATGCCCCGGTTGCGCGAGGCGGCCCGGCCCAAGGTGCGTCCATTTTCGAGCGGAACGATTTTCAGCGGGCCCTGATAGGTGTAAAACCACTCGGGCACCCCCTCCTCGCTGCCGTCGTCGACGACGACCCATTCGAAGCGCCGAAAGGGAAACGACTGTTCCTCGAGGGACTGCCGCAAGACATCGATGACACCGGGTGGGCCCTTGTGCGTCGTGATAATGCTGGCCTCGGGGCGGAACGATCCCATGTGCGCCTCCTGAGGGTTTTACAGCCGGATGGCTCGCAGCACCTCGGCGGCCTGCTCCGGCGGCGTCGTGTTGATAAAGAAACCCGTCACCCATTCAAAGCCCTGGCTGACCGAGAGCCGCGGAGTGATTTCCACGTGCCAGTGCCAGTCGTATTTCAGTGTGGTCCAATGCGTCGGACGGGGTGAGTCGCTCTCGCTGTTGGGTGCGCTCTGCAGGACGAAATTCCACGGTGGATTGTCCAGGGCCAGCCGCAACCTCAACAGCACCTCCTGCAAGGTGACCATGAAGGCCTTCAGATCCTCGTCGGCGATCTGACGAAAATCGTGCTGATGGTAGCGCGGCATCACCATCACCTCGAAATCGAAGCGGCTGGCGTAAGGCGCAAAGGCGATGAAGCGGTCGTTGACGGTGACAATCCTGCTGCGTTCACGCAACTCCTGCTGAATCATATCGCAGATCAGGCAGCGTTCGCGCTGGTCGTAATGTTCCCGTGCCGCTTCGAGCTTGTGCGAAATGTTGCGCGGCGTGATCGTCGTGGCGATTACCTGAGAATGGGGATGGGACAAACTCGTGCCCGCGATTCGGCCATGATTCTTGAACAGCAGAACATACCGGAGCCGGATATCGCGCATCAGGTCGGTCATCCGTTCACGCCACACCGTGCCGAGGTCGAACAGGTGATCCGGCGTGAACTGCGTCATATCCTCGTCCCGGCGGGGACCCTCGATAATGACTTCGTGCGCTCCCAATGCGTTCATGCGGTCGTAGAGGCCATCCCCGGAACGCTCAAGTTCGCCCTCGACGCGAAATCCCGGATACTTGTTGGGGACGACGCGCACGGTCCAGCCCGGGCCGTTTTTCTTCGAGCCGGATTTGCGAATCGCGTAAATCTCCGGCGGGGTTTGATCCTCGTTGCCCTCAGCGAAGGGATCGTCGCCACCCGGTTCCTCACCGTGGGATTTGAAATCCGTCGGCCGCTGCGCCCGTTCGGGCGCGATCACCACCCAGCGGCGGTGCAACGGGTCATGCCTCATTTCGGCCATCGACGCACCTCCTACGCCCAGAGGGCGGGATCGAGATCCCTGAACAGAGTGTCCCGCCGGCAGATCATCTCGAACCGCTCCCGGTCTTCGTACCGGGGCTCCTCGCCGTGCGCGACGGTCTCAAGGAAGCCGCGGACAAACTGGAAATCGTTGTAATGCACACGGATACGCAGCTCCGCGTAATCGGCGGCGGCGACGGTGCTGATCAGGAACTGCCAGTCCGACGCCTCGAGCAGGAGCAGCTCCCTGCCCATCTGCTTGAGGATGTCACGGATTTCGCCGGACTCGCCGGAGTGCGCACGCGCCAACCGGCTCATCTGGTGTTCGCATTCGTGAATCAGCGGCCACGACCATTCGGTTTTGTCGTTAAGCCAGACGTAGTGGAACCCGCCCTCGCCCCAGGAGCCTTCGGGGAGCGCAACAACGGGCGCTTCGTCGGTCTGATCGACGATGTCCCCGCCGTGGACGGCCTCGATGTACTCCGAACCGTCGACCTGACGCAGCACCCGTTCCATCCAGCCCGGTCCCTCAAACCACCAGTGCCCGAACAATTCCGTGTCGAAGGGGCTGACTACCAGGCGGTCGGCCGGTTCCGATTTCGCGTTGTTCAACACGTCGTGCAGCAGGTTGACAAAGTGATTCGCGTTCTCTTCCAACCGGCCGTCGACGCTCTCGGGGTAGTACTCCTCTTTCTCGCCGAGATCCGCCTGGGCACGGGTGACACGCCAATACCGGTGTCCGCCGGGAAAATGCTTCTTGTGGAAATCGAGGTACTGTCCATCCCCGGGATACCCCCACTCCCCCGACCATACCTGAAGGCTCGTTTTTGGATCGCGGGTGAGCACTCCGACCGGATCCGCCTTGCCCACGGTGCCGTCCACCCAGTAGATGCGATACGGTTCCTTTGCCTCTTCCACCTCGGTCTGGTGCTCCCGGATCGACATTTGGGACCTCTCCCAGAGCTGCTTCAATCCCTCGAAGCGGGCGAGGTAGGTGCCCATCGCCTTGCCGCCCTCGAGCAGGTGGCTGTCAACGATGAAATAGCGCAGGCCGTATTTCTGGAGGAATTGCTCCACGCCATCGCGGTCGAAACCCTTGTCGTTTTTCTCCATGGGATTCACCCAATGATAGCCGGGCCTGTAGGCGCATTCGGGGAGCCAGATGCCGCGCGGTTTTCGTCCGAAATGGCGCTCGTAGGAAGAGACGGCGAGCGCCACCTGGGCGTTTACCGCCTCGTCGGTTCCCAGCAAGGGGAGGTAGCCGTGAGTCGCCGCGCAGGTGATGATTTCAACAACGCCGTCGTCCTGCAGCTTGCGAAAAGCGCCGATGATGTTCTGACCGAGTGGGCCGTTGAAGTCCTTCTCGACTTGATGGTACCAGTCGCGCCAAAAGCCAGCCAGTTTGGCGAGGTGCTTTTTGTCTTCTCCGGCAAACGTTTTCCTGTCCTGGTCCGCGGCGTCCTTTTTCTGCTTGAGGTAGCGTTTGAACTCCTCGACGAACACCGGATCGGAGAGCTGTTCCGCGAGCACCGGACTAATGCCGATCGTGACAGCCACTTTGCGCCCTTCCTTCTGCAGCTTGCGGAACACTCTCCAGAGGGGGATGTAGGTTTCCGCCGCGGCTTCGGAGAGCCAGATCATTCCGTGCGGCCAGTTGCCGTGGCTGAGGACATAGGGCAAGTGCGAGTGGAGCACAAACGTAAATCGACCGATGGATTTTGTGTCACTCATGATGAGATCCCGGTTGAGGGTTTTCGTCCGCGGAGCTGCGCACCAACAGCGAGAGATCGAGGGGAACCACCGAATGGGTCAGCGCCCCGAGGGAGATGCGATCAACGCCGGTGGCCGCCACCTCCGCCAGCGTTTCAAGGGTAATACCGCCCGACGCCTCAAGGAGCACAGCTCCCCTCGCCAAGTTTACCGCCTCACGCATGGCATCGAGCGCAAAATTGTCCAGAAGAATACGATCGGGCTCCGCCTCCAGTGCGCTGCGAAACTCGCCGAGATTGCGCACCTCCACCTCGATCGGGATAGCTGAACGGTTATGCTGCTGGGAGCGCCAGGTTTTCGCCGCTTTCACCGCAGGGAGCACCCCTCCGGCCGCTTCGACGTGGTTTTCTTTAATCAGGATTTCATCAAACAGGCCGATGCGGTGGTTGCCCGCGCCGCCACAGCGGACGGCATACTTTTCCGCGAGACGCCATCCGGGGAAGGTCTTGCGGGTATCGATCACCTGCGCATGCGTTCCCTTGACGAGTTCGGCCGCTTTTGCCGCCGCGGTCGCGATCCCGGAAAGGTGTCCAAGCCCGTTCAGGCAGGCGCGCTCCGAAATCAGGATTCCGCGCATCGGGCCGTACACCCTCGCGAGCACCTGTCCCGGGCGCACCGCTTCGCCATCAGAAACGAGAAATTCCCAGCGCACAGGGGGTTCGGTTCGATCTCCGCAGAGGCTCGCCCAGTCCGCGCCGCAGAGAATCCCCTCCCCTTTGGAGATCAGTTCGGCCAATCCCTGGCGGTTTTCGGGAACCGTCGCGGCGCTGGTGATGTCGCCCGCCTTGTCCAGATCCTCGCGCAAGGCGGCATCCACCTGGGCCTCAAGCCAGGGCTGTCCGACCGCTTGCAGCAGGCTGTTTTCACTCATGCGCGTTTTCCCTTGCGGTGACTTATGTTTTTCCAACCGCGCCCGTCTTTGCGCTTGCGTTCAGCGAGCGTCGACTTTCCCCTGATATGGATTGATGTTTTTTCACTTAACTCAAGACTGTAACAGCGGTTTAAATCAGATCAACGTTCCTTTGATGATAACGAATAATGGCATTCAAGAGTATTGAAAAAGCGACTTAGGAAAACTGCGACCCGAAGTCATTCTGAACGAAGTGCCTGTCCCGATCCGTCGGGGAAGAATCTTTGTTTTATCAATGGATTACGGCGAAAACATAGATCCTTCACTCACCTTCGGTGGTTCAGGATGACTACTTCTTCCAGTCTTGACCTTTCATTTTCACGGCCGCCGCTACCCTTTCCCCGATTGGAGGCGGTCCACCTGCTCCTGAGCCTTCCTGCCGAAGGGGCTCGCCAGCCCCTCACGCCGCACGATTTCCTTGTACATATTCAGCGCCTGATCGTTCTGACCAAGGCGTTCGAGGACACGCCCGGCGTTGTACAAAGCGGTCACCGCCCACTCCATTTTCGTCCTCTTGCCGAGGTAGTCCACCTTTTTGTATTCGATCACCGACTCGGCGAGACGTCCCGATTTTTCGAGAGACTCCCCGATGTAGAACTGGATGGCCGCCTCATCCTCGACGTCGGCGAGGGGCTGAATCTTCCTGAACTGGGAGATGGCGAGATCATACTGTCCCATCTGGAGGTACATCAAGCCAACGTCCATCTGGCGGTCGAAGGCGTCGGGCGCGTCAGGATAGAACTCGAGGTAACGCTGTGCGGCCTGCAACGCGCCGGCGTAAAAACCGGCGTTCCGGTAGGCACTGATCTGGTTGACGAGAACGAACGGCCAGGTGTCCATGTAGCTGCTGTCGGTGAGCACCTTATCGTAGGTCTTGACGGCCTCCATGATGTCGCCCGATTGTGCGTACTGGTTGCCGAGAATCCACCACACGCGTCCAAGTATCGGGTTTCCCGGATAGCGCCGCGGGAGGTCCGAGAGCAGCTCCATTCCCTGGCCGGTACGGTTCTGCTCGAGCAGATCCCGCCCCAATTCGTATTTCGCGTAGGGGACCCACTTGCTGTTCTTGTAGTTCTTCAGGACGCGATTGTAGTAGTGTTCCGCCTCCGGATAGTTCTTCTGTTTGGACAGCCACTTCCCCCGCTCCAGCTCGAACTCGGCGGAAACATCGTACAGCCCC
>Ga0315555_1000366_pt1 | contig 31206 bp, 28 predicted proteins | sample SalMarSW160380MG_FD_202113 | JGI IMG/M metagenome (GOLD analysis project Ga0315555, IMG submission 202113) | Salt marsh sediment microbial communities from the Plum Island Ecosystem LTER, Massachusetts, United States - Salt Marsh Sediment SW1603-80 ... | reverse complement strand
CCGGCCTTTGCGCGGTATAGCCTATCTCAGAACGAGCAATTTCGAAAATAAAAGCACCAACCCTATCCTTCAGGGCGGCTCTAAATACCGCCCTAGCCACTTGATAAGTGATGCCGCGGATGTTTATGGCTGGAACAGTGATACCAGTGTACAGCCCCTTGCCAGCAGCCCGGTACATGCCGTCAACGCTTGCCAAAACTACACCCTGAGCCGAAGCGAATTGCCGGATTTTTTCCCGGCTATGTTCCCTCACCTCATCAGCACCAAAGACGGCGTTTTCCACTAGGGTATCAACGTCGCCAGGGGGCGCAGACACGCCTTTTCTCAGTCCGGTATTTCCTGACTGTTCCGCAGAAGTCATTTTATCTTTTGATTGGTCATGGTCGCGGTACATTTTGTTCTTCCCTCCCCAGAATAGTTCGGCGTCCGTTGTATCTCTCGACATCATACATAGTCTTGACGTCGACGTATTTCAGTCTGCCGACAACCTTCTCGAGGGAGCACGCTGTAATCTTGCCATTATTGTAGCAGGCCATCTTTCCAAAGTCTCTCATCATCACCAGGTCCACAGCGGCAATGCCAAAGTACCGCCCCATTCTTCGGTCATAGGCACATGGCGCTCCGCCTCGCTGCAGATGGCTCAGGACGATGCATCGTGTTTCTAGTTCGGTACCCTTCTGGATCTCATCAGCCAAAAAGTCGCCAATTCCACCCAGAGCCTTGTGGCCGAAGCTATCCACGCGTTGCTCCCTCGTAAACTGGGCGTGTCCCGCTGGCTTGGCTCCTTCCGCCACGATGATAATATCGTATCTGGTCCCGGCTCTCCTGCCTTCGAGAACCAACTCATTCACCTTTTCAATTGAAAAACCATGCTCCGGGATCAGGATAATATAGGCGCCACTTGATTCTCCGCCTTCAAGAGCGAGCCATCCAGTTTCTCTCCCCATTGTCTCCACGACAAATACTCTCTTGTGTGAACCGGCGGTTGTCCTCAGCCGGTCAACCTCCTGAGTGATAACATCCAAAGCTGTCTCAAATCCCAAAGTATAATCAGTCCCCCACAGATCCCTGTCAATCGTCTTGGGGATGCCAACCACATTCACGCCTTCATGCGCCAGCTTATGGGCCACGCTCAAGGTGTCATCTCCTCCGATGACTACCAGAGCGTCTAAGCCCAGCGTTTTTATGTTGCTTAATACCACTCTCGATTGGTCATTTTTGGGATCATAGGGATTGGTTCGTGAGGTGCCAAGCATAGTGCCACCGTACCTGTCCCAGGTCCTTGTGATTTCCTGATTCAGGGGTATGACATACTGCTCAATCTCCTTGGGGTCATCTTGAGTTAGCCCCTTCCAGCCATCCCTGATTCCCAACACCTCATATTGGATTCCCCTGTCGCGTTGCACCCGCTCATCCAGGGCAGTTTTCACTGCCCATTTTATCGCCGGATTAATACCAGCACAGTCTCCACCGCCGGTAAGAATGCCTATTCTACTTTTCTTCATCGATAGCCACCCCCTTTCTTCGGGCTCAGACATAAAAAATCAGCGATACATTTGCGGCCAGCGCGGACTTAGCTGGTTTCGGCACACATAAGCCGGATTTGACGCAGGCATATTAGTTCCTCTTTACCGACGGATTCGACAAGCAAACAGATTATAGACCACATTGTCCGGCTATACAATCTAGCGTTTTGTGACTCCCTAATTCCATAGTATGTCTTGGCCACCGCACAAAAAACCATCGCAGGGTGCTTTTTATTGTTGCGGAGCTGGTTAGTCAGTCACTTCTGGAGACAAATTCTTTCATCCTTCTCTCAAACACCCCTCTCGCCAAAAGCACCCTTCGCTGGCATTTGAGGCATTTAAGGCCAATGTCGGCGCCCACCCTCACTACTTCCCACTCATAGCTGCCGCAGGGGTGTGCTTTGCGCAGCCGGACTACATCACTGGGCTTTACTTCTATGGTCATTGATCTGGTTGCGGATTTTTTCAGCTGTGTTTCTAGCCGCCCGGGCAAAATCCTTTTCCTTACTTAGCCACTGTCGGCTTACGTGTTTAGTGGGGTGGGACTGGATTAGCATCCGGGGCCTTTCCCAACATGCCTCGCTCACTTAATGCCTTTTTGATATGGTTGAGGGGCACATCGTCAAATGGCCCGCGATCTATGAGGTATTCAATGTGCAGCTTGCCCTCCCGGTTATAAAGGTGGAACTTAGCATCACTTTGACCATCAAATTCCACCGGAACAATGTTATACTCTTGGCACATCTCCAGGTCAAAAGCTGGTGTTGCCTTAACCCATTTCCCCTTGAGGTACAGTTCAGCGTAGCCATGCCAGGGGAATATGTTGGTTTTCATAACCTGGTATAGCTTGTCGGGCATGAGGTTATTCCTGATCATGGCAAAGCCAAGCCTGGAGGGAATGCCAGCCGCCCGAGCCAGGGCGACCAGGAGCACTGCCTTCTGAACGCAGTAACCCTCGCCCGTGCTCAGGACATTGCTGGCCCGAAAGTCTTCTCGAAGATACTTGGGCAAATAAGGGTTATAGCGAATTTCGTCCCTTACAAAATAAAATAAAGATTTGGCTTTCGCCACATCTTGTCTTCGTCCTTCGGTAAGTTGTTGAGTTTTTTGCTTTATTGGATTGGTGTCACAATCGATGAAAAACGTGGACTTCAGGTATTTCTCCATTTTCAGCACCGCTGCCAATATACCCAACATAGCAAGTGCCCGTCAATCCAAGAATTTCCCTCGAAGACTAACCTTCAAAGTTATGGTTGCTCATCAAGATCGCTTCTACCCTCAACATTTCATCGTTTTGTTACCTCACTACACAAACCATTGCAGGGTGCCTTTTGTTTCGCCAGGCTGGTTAGTCAGTCACTTTTGGAGACAAATTCTTTCACCCTTCTCTCAAACACTACTCTCTCCAAAAGAATCTTTCGCTCGCATTTGAGGCATTTAAGGCCAATGTCGGCGCCCACCCTCACCACTTCCCATTCATAGCTGCCGCAGGGGTGCGCTTTGCGCAGCCGGACTACGTCACCCGGCTTTATTTCTATGGTCATTGATCTGGTTGCGGATTTTTTCAGCTGTGTTTCTAGCCGCCCGGGCAAAATCCTTTTCCTTTGAAGCATAAAGAATTTGCCTCGACACGTTGATAATCGCCTTCTCGCCCCGGGCATCCACTCCGTAGCCAACTGCTGAAGCCAGGTCCCCTCCCTGAGCGCCAATGCCGGGGATAAGCAAAGACATTTCGGGGCAAATTGAGCGGACTCTCTTTAATTCCTCCGGATAGGTCGCCCCGACTACCAGGCCGATGTTGCCATGAACGTTCCATTCTCTGGCTTTTTGAGCCACTACTTCGTATAGTGGCAGGCCATTGGTGGAAAGGTCCTGGAAATCTGTGGCTCCGCGGTTTGAGGTCCGGCACAGGATAAATACCCCTTTATCCTGGTAGTTGATAAAGGGCTCTAGGGAATCGAAGCCAAGGTAGGGGTTGACGGTAGCGGCATCGAAGCCCAGAACCGAAAAGAGAGCCCTGGCATAAGCCCTGGCAGTGTTACCGATATCACCGCGCTTGGCATCACCAATTACAGGTATATCAGCGGGTATATATTTAACGGTATTCTCCAGGATAGCAAGCCCTTCGGTCCCCAAGGCTTCATAGAAAGCCAGGTTGGGCTTATAGGCACAGACCAGGTCGGAGGTGGCCTCGATAATGGCTTTGTTGAATTGTAGAACGTCTACTGCGGGCATAAGCTCCGGGTCGGGGTCGAGTCCGATGCAAAGCCAGCTTTTGTTCTTTCGGCTGGCGTTAAGCAGTTTATCGGTGAATTTCATCGCCGTAACACAGATAATAGCAGGAGATTGGTCAACATTCTACTATATTGAAGATTATTGTGCAGGTGGCTTCGGCAACGACGCAGAGAATGGGCACGAGGCTAAAGCCTCGCACTACATTTTTGACCAGCCGTGGCAGTAAAAAAAGTTTGGAAAACATAGGATTGACGGCTCTTTGCCTTTATTCGTGTCAAGGGCTACAATAACACCATGCGCGACGTGATTGCTGATGCCTTGAAAGGCCATGGTGCCGACTATATCGAAATCCATTTTGAGGAAAGCCAGTCTACCAGCATTGTCTACAGGGGGGAGAGGCTGGAGGAGATAAGCAGGGCTCGTAATTCCGGTGGCAATATTCGTGCTTTAGTCCAGGGTAGCTGGGGATTTGTCAGCTTTAATCGTCTTGACGGACTGCGGGACAAGGTAGCTCTGGCAGTGGAGGAGGCTAGGTTAGCCAGCAGGGAGCCATTGAAGCTTTTCCCTATGGAGCCTGTGGTGGACAAAGTGGTTCCGCAATTGAAGCAAGATGTCACAACCATACCGCTGGCAACCAAGAAAGAGCTTTTAGATAGCTATAACGATATTATGTTAAGTAACCCGAAGATTCAAAGCTCCAGAATCAATTACCGTGATGGCGGTAGGCAGGGTATTTTCGCCAATTCTGAAGGCAGCTATATAGAGCAGGCTAAAACCGATCTTAATTTGCGATTGACAGCTATAGCTCGTGAGAATAGCGAGGTTCAGCAAGCAGGACTGAGCCTTGGAAGCACTGGCGAGTTTTCCGCCGTGGAGGGGCTACATGAGCAAGCCAGGGAGATAGCGAGACGTGCCGCAGCCCTTCTTTCCGCCCCACAGGTAAAAGGCGGAGAGTATACCGTAATTTTGGACCCTGTTCTGGCCGGAGTCTTTGCTCATGAAGCCTTCGGGCATTTGTCCGAGTCGGATTTTGTATATCAAAATGAGAACCTGCAGCAAGTTATGGTCCTGGGAAAGAGATTCGGCGGCAAGCATCTTAATATCATTGATGACCCTACGATTCCCAACTTGCGGGGAAGTTATAAATACGATGATGAAGGGACTCCGGCAGGGAAAACCTATCTTATCCGGGAGGGCATTCTGGAGGGAAGGCTTCATTCCCGGGAAACAGCGGCTAAGATGGGAGAAAGGGCTACGGGGAATGCTCGAGCCATTAATTACCTCTTTCCCCCCATAGTGCGAATGAGCAATACCTTTATCGAGCCAGATAGCGCTTCCTTCGAGGAGATGCTTGGTGATATTAAAGAAGGCGTCTATGTTAAGGACTGGTACGGCGGGACGACCAGCCTGGAGATGTTTACCTTCTCCGCCGGGGAAGCTTATATGATTCGTCAGGGGAAGTTAGCAGAGTTGTTGCGTCCTGTTGTGCTAACCGGTAATGTTTTTACCACCCTGCAAAATATAGATTCCATAGGCGATGACCTGGAGATGAATCAGGGTGGTGGCTGTGGCAAAGGGGGGCAATTTCCGCTGCCTGTTTCTAACGGCAGCCCGCATATCAGGATTCGTCATTGTGTGATAGGAGGAAGATAGAAAATAAAAGAGTAAAAATAAAAATGCAAAATGACAAAGCAAAATTTAAAGATAAGTTTCAGGCCCGTGTTTACAGATTTGCGTTGGATGTAATAGGATTCGTGGACCGATTGCCAATAGAACAAACCTCGCGGATTATCACTGACCAGCTCTTAAGAAGCACCACCAGTATCGGGGCTAATGTCATTGAGGCTCAAGCGGCTTCTTCAAGAAAGGACTATACTAATTTCTTTGCTCATGCATTGAAGTCAGCAAACGAATGCAAGTTCTGGTTGGGATTGCTCAGAGATTCCGGTAGAGGTGACAAGGAGATCGTTAATAAGCTTCTGAGAGAAGCCACGGAGATCGCGAATGTCCTTGCCACCAGTATATTGACCCTGAAAGGAAAAAGGTGAAGCTTTTTTGCATTTTGAACTGTAATTTTGATTTTTTATCTTTGAGTTTTAATGTTATTTAGGTATTAGGGATTAGGATTTAAGATGGAAGGTCTTTTGGAGGTTCTCCGCTCTGCGCGGAAGGAGGCTGAACAGGCTGAAGTTTTCTCGGTTTCTTCCCGGGCAATGCCGATACAGTTCGAAGCCAATGAACTGAAACAAGTTCAGACCAAGGAGAGCAGCAGTACTGCCCTGCGAATTTTCAGGGAAGGTAGAGTCGGCTTTGCTACTGCCAGCGGAGGGGGCGGGTTGGAGGCTCTGGTTGATATGGCTGTGGAAACCTCTCAATTTGGCGGTCCGGCCAATTTTCAATTTCCTTCCTCCCGGGACTATTCGGAGGTGTCCATCTTCGACCCTAAGGTAGAAGAAGTAGCTATGGAGAGGATGGTTGAGATAGGGAAGGAGCTTATAGCCAGGGTCAGGGGGCATACTCCTGATATCCTTTGCGATGTTCAAGTAACCAAGGGAACAAGTTCCATCTCCTTAATTAATTCTCAAGGCGGTGAGGGAAGGTATGACAGCAGCTTTTTCAGCATTAGCCTGGAAGGCATTCTTGTGCGGGATACAGATATGCTTTTTGTGGGTGATAGTGAAAGCTCATGTCGTCCCGATTTTATCGGGATTGATGACCTTGCTGATAGAGTGATATGGCAACTGGAAATGGCTAAGAAGAAAGCTGCCGTGTCCACAAAGCTGCTGCCAATAATCTTTACACCTAATGGAGTGGCCAGTGCTTTACTGAGTCCTCTGGTGCTGGCGTTTAACGGCAAATCAGTCCTCGAGGGGGCTTCGCCTTTAAAAGATAAACTGGGGGAGCAAGTTTTTGACAAAAAGCTGAGCTTATGGGATGATGCTACCATAGCTTACGGCGTAGGGAGTTATCCTTTTGATGACGAGGGGGTGTCCAGCCAGCGTCTACCGCTTGTTACAAATGGGGTAGTGGCGAATTTCCTTTACGATTTACAAACAGCGGCTTTAGCCGGTACTCAGAGCACCGGTAACGGCCAGCGGGCAGGCGGTGGTTTTCCCCGCCCGGCTATAAGCTCTATTATTTTAGGCGGAGGGGATGTTTCTTTCCAGGCGATGGTGGAAGATATGAAAGAAGGGTTAATTGTGGAGCAACTTATGGGTGCTGACCAGGGTAACCTTCTGGCTGGTGACTTCGGCGGCAACGTTTTGCTGGGATATAAGGTAGAGAATGGTGAAATAGCGGGGAGAGTGAAGGATACTATGATTGCCGGTAACGTGTATCAAGTGCTAAAAGAACTTCTGGGCATAGGGCAGGAAGCAAGATGGGTTGGCGGTATTTTACAAACTCCTCCCTTATATTGCTCTAATGTATCAGTGACGACAAAGGGAAGCTGAGATATATATGAAAGACGTAATAAAGCTTTATAAACAGCCACGCCCTAAAAATTGTTACATGCTTGCCTCCTGGCCTGGCATTGGCGACGTTTCCCTGACTGCAGCGAAGTATCTTGTGGAGAAGCTAAATGCTGAAGAAATAGGGGAGATCGAACCTGTTAACTTCTTCGAACCAATGGGTGTCACGGTCAGAGACAATGTGGTTGACAGCCCCCGTTTTCCAGAGAGCAAGTTTTATTACTGGCATTCTGCTGAAGAGGAGAAAAGCCTGGTGATTTTTATTGGTGAGGAGCAGCCCAGTTTCAAAGGATATGAGCTGGTTAACTGTGTTTTGGACGTAGCGCAAAGGCTTAAGGTGGCAAGGGTATATAGTTGTGCTGCTGCGGTGACGCGCATCCACCACAGTGAAGAGATGAAGGTTTGGGGAGCAGCGACAACTTCTAACCTGGTTGACGAGTTAAGCAAACATAATGTGATTCTTAGAAGTAACCTTCGCATCGCTGGACTGAATGGATTGATATTGGGCATGGCTAAGGAAAGGGGGATGGAAGGAATTTGCTTGCTGGGCGAAGTGCCAGCGTATGCCACGCAAATAGCAAATCCCAGAGCCTCCTTGGCTGTGCTTGGTATCCTGACCAAAATGTTGGGAATTACACTTGACCTGACCGATCTTGACAACCTGGCCAAGCAAGTAGACGAAGAAATGGATATAATAGCGAAGAAAGTTACGGCTGAATTCATTGACCAGTTCACCGAACCTATTTGGGAGCATGATGAGGAGGAAGAAGAGTAACTGAGTTGGGCAGTCCTGGTCTGGCAAGAGTTCAAATTGACCGACAAGGGTAGATATGCTACCATCGAATTAGATGTCAGCTTTAGCTCAACTTTGTGAGGAAATTGTAGCTTGCCAGGATTGTGAGCTAGCTAAGCATCGCACTAAGGTGGTGCCTGGTGAGGGTGCCGAGGATGCGGATTTACTTTTTATCGGTGAAGCTCCGGGGTGGCACGAAGACCAGCAGGGACGTCCTTTCGTCGGGCCAGCGGGGCAATTTCTGGACCAACTGTTAGCCTCAATTGATTTACGCAGGGAAGAAGTTTATATTGCTAATGTAATTAAATGTCGTCCACCCCAAAACCGTGACCCGCTGCCAGCAGAGATACAAAGTTGCCGCAAATGGCTGGACCGTCAAATAGAGATAATTCAGCCCCAAATGATTATTACTTTAGGACGTTACTCTCTAGCGCGGTATTTCCCAAACGAGAGCATAAGCAAGATTCATGGAAAGCCGCGAAAGTCCGGGGGTGTCATTTATTACCCGATGTATCATCCTGCGGCAGCCCTCCATCAAGGCTCTCTGCGCCGGACCATCGAAACGGATATGCTCAGAATTCCACAGATACTGGCCCAGGGTAAAGACCTGCCTCAAGATACAGTTGAATCTCAACAATTAAGCTTGTTCTAGAGCCATGTCCTGCATGACATGAAAGGAAAACCATGCCAAAACATAAATTAAAAGTCATCCCTCTGGGCGGACTAGGGGAAATCGGTAAGAACATGATGGCATTGGAATATGACAATGACATCGTCGTCATTGATGCCGGGCTTATGTTCCCCAGCGAGGAAATGCCGGGAGTCGACTTGCTTATCCCGGATATTAGCTATCTTTTGGCGAGACAGAAAAAGTTAAGGGGGATAGTGATTACTCATGGGCACGAAGACCACATCGGAGCGTTGCCTTATGTTTTATCTCGGCTCTCCACTCCCGTTTACGCTACCAGGTTCACTCGAGAGCTGATTCGCGTGGAACTCAAGCAGCGAGGGGTGAAAACCGACGCAAAATTGAATTTAGTTAGCCCGGGGAGCAGGATTACACTGGGCAATTTCACAGCAGAGTTTTTCTCTGTTTGCCATAGTATTCCTGATTGTGTAGGGCTGATAATTCATACTCCCCTGGGGATTGTAGTTCATAGTGGTGATTTTAAGGTTGATTATACCCCGGTCATTTGCGAGGCTACTAACTTTAACCAATTAGCTTCGCTAGGGGCAAAGGGTGTTTTGCTTCTTCTTTCCGACTCCACCTATGCTGAGCTTCCCGGGTATACTCCCTCCGAGAGGGTGGTTAAAGATACTTTAGATAGGATTGTAAGCGAGGCAAAGGGGAGGGTAATCGTAACTACATTCGCCTCTCTTATATCGCGCGTACAGCAAGTGTTTGATGTTGCCGTTAAACATGGTCGCCGTGTATTTATCATCGGGCGAAGCATGAGGGAGATAGTGAGCATGGCATTGAAAACGGGTTATCTTACTGCTCCCCCCGGCATTACTTGTCGCCTGGACGAGCTTAAGACTTTGCCTCACAATCAAGTTATGGTGTTGAGCACAGGAAGTCAAGGTGAGCCCACCTCTGCCTTGGTGCGCATGGCTAATCGTGACCCCAGTAGTCGAATTCAGATAGTCCCTGGCGACACCGTAGTGATTTCAGCAACTCCTATTCCCGGCAATGAGACATTGGTTAGCAAGACTACAGACAGCCTCTTCCGTCAGGGTGCCAATGTCATTTATGACAAGCTGGCTCAAGTTCATGTCCATGGGCATGGTAGTCAAGAGGAGTTGAAGCTGTTGATTAGTTTGGTCAAGCCTAAATTCTTCGTTCCTGTTCATGGTGAGTATCGCCATTTAAGCTTGCATGCCGGCTTAGCTCAAAGTATGGGTATCCCCAAAGATAACATTTTTGTCCTTGAGAACGGGGATGTGCTTGAGCTGGGGAAAGATTCAGGAAAGGTGGTTGATAGAACTCGTGTCGGGGTTATCTATGTAAGCGGCCTGATAACGGGCGAATTGGATGGCAATGTTCTTCGGGACCGCAAATTACTTTCGCGAGAAGGCGTCGTTGTGGTGACAGTTGCTGTTGATGCTGAAAGTGGTAAACTAGCTGAAAAGCCACGCATTATAACGCGAGGCTTTGTTGATGCTGGAGGGGAAAAGGCATTGATTGAGAAAGGCCGGGAGGTGGTGCTGACTGCTTTAAATCATGATAAAAGACGCTTGGCTGAACCAAGCTTCGTTGACGCCAAAGTAAAGGATTCCCTGAGCAAATTCTTTTATGAACGAATTCATCGTCGTCCTATCATCATTCCTGTGGTTGTGGAGGTAAGAGGGAAGAATTCAGAAGTCAGTAGCCAGTAGGGAGTGGACTCTGACTACTAATTTCGGGGGCATAAGCCGTGTCTAAGGCAAAAAGCAGGTCTAATCCGAGGCGGAAGGCAAAAGAAAGCCAGCCAACAGGGAAGCGATTCTTTAGCTGCATCTCTTCACCGGTGGTACGGAGGCTTATCTTAATTGTCGTCATATTAGTCTTGCTGTATGCGTTATGGGGGGGCATGCTCACATTGTTCGGTTATGGATTAGTAATAATAGCCATCGCTTTGGGTTCGTTGGTCTGGATAGCATGGCGGCGGCAGTTCTCTGTTGTGAAACGCCGGTGGAACTGGGTTCTCGGGGGCATTAGCCTGTCTTTTGCTGTGTGGGGAATCCTCTCCTTTTTCGCCTTGGGAGGCACATTCGGGCAGGGCATAATAGGTGATTCTAATGTCATGGGAGGGCTTGGGGTAGCCGGGCTCGTCCTTCTGGGCATTATTTTTATCATTCCTCGAAAGTCCTGGAGCGCCGCTAAGAATAGCTGGCGTTTCTTGACCAGACTTTTCCGACGCCGTCCCAGGGTCAGCTTTCCCTGGCGAGCTCCTGCCAAAGCTATCCCTATCGAAGCTACCTCCCCTGAAGCAGGGGCAGTTAGTGAAGTAGAGGCACCGAGCACTCAACGTCTTGAGTGCCCGGCTCCTCCCGTGTGGCAATCAGAACACGAACCGATTCTCACCCCCGGAGGGTGGCATCTTCCACCGATTGATATCTTGGATAAGCCGGCTGAGGTGACATTGGACAGGGCAGACATCGACCAACGAGCCCGATTGATCGAGGAAGCTCTGGCGAGCTACGGTGTGGAAGCCAAGGTTGTGCAGGTAAACATGGGGCCTACCGTGACACAGTTTGGTGTCGAGCCTGGTTGGGACAGGAAATATAAAGAAGTAAGAGAGAGGGGGAAGGATGGTAGCTATGAAACGAAAATGGAGGAAGTCTCCAGAATCAGGGTAAGGGTAGACCGTATTACCTCTTTGGGCAATGATTTAGCTTTAGCCCTGGCTGCTCCCAGCATCAGGATTGAGGCTCCCGTACCCGGGGCATCGGTGGTGGGTATTGAGGTCCCTAACACTGTGTTTGGCTCAGTTGCTCTGCGCAGTGCGATAGAGAGCGCTTCTTTTCAGAAGATTAAAGCCCGCTCCAAGTTGACTATCGCTTTGGGTAAAGGTGCTGGGGGTGAGGCGATGGCAGCAGACCTGACCAGGATGCCACATTTGCTTATCGCTGGAGCTACCGGCAGTGGTAAAACTGTTTGCCTTAATTCCATTATTTGTTGCTTGCTCTTACACAACAGCCCCGACGACGTTCGGTTTATCATGGTTGACCCCAAGAGGGTGGAGTTAGTGACTTTTAACGGAGTGCCTCATCTACTTTCCCCTGTGGTTGTGGATACTGATAAGGCGATAATGGCTTTAAAGTGGCTTAACCAGGAGATGGATAGTCGATATCGTCAGTTTGCTAAGGCGGGAGCACGCAATATCGAGGGTTATAACAAAGACCGCTCACCTGGAGAAGAGTTGCCATATTTGGTGCTTATCATTGATGAGCTGGCTGATTTAATGATGACGGCTTTCGATGATGTGGAACATGCGCTTTGCCGGTTAGCTCAGTTGGCTCGGGCTACGGGCATTCATCTCGTCGTAGCTACACAACGCCCTTCAGTAGATGTAATTACCGGGCTTATTAAAGCTAACTTTCCTACCCGCATTAGTTTCGCAGTGACCTCTTACGTAGATTCCAGGACCATACTCGACATGGTGGGTGCTGAGAAATTGCTGGGTAGAGGGGATATGCTCTACATGCCTACCGAAGCTAGCAAGCCTAAACGCCTTCAAGGAAGTTTTGTTTCTGATGTTGAACTCGAGAGGTTGGTGTACTTCTGGGGGAACCAGCGGCAGATTGAGATGAGCTCTGTCGACTTTGATGAGGTGGCTGAGTCATCATTAAGTTCGCAGATAACTGCTCCCCCCGACCCTCTTATGGAAGATGCAAAGCGCCTGGCGCAGGAATATAAGCATATCTCCACTTCTTTCTTACAGCGCCGTCTTCGTATTGGCTATCCTAGAGCTGCTCGCATTATGGAAGCACTGCAAGAGGCAGGTCTGGTGGAGGCGGCTCAGCCCGACACGGAGAAATCCTAATTTCTAATCTCTAGATCCTAAACAAATCCAAAATCCGAAATTTAAATACCAAAACTTATTTTGTTTCGAATTTTGGTCATTAGTGCTTTGTATTTATTTAGGATTTCGAATTTCGTGTTTGGTATTTTCTCTTTTTAGGCGCCAAACTTATCCAGTTTTAAAGCATTAGCCATAGCTAAGGGCATGATTTCCGTAGCCGGGAAACGCCCCATACCGCCAGAAAGGCAGGCTTGTTCCGAGAACTCAGCGACGTTATCTGGGCGACACCATTTGGACTTTAGCATGAACGGGACTGGATGCCAGCTATGCATGGCTAAGGTTGCGGGGGTGGAGTGGTCTCCAGTGATAATCAGGACCTCCGGGTCTAAGCTGAGCAAGCTGGGGAGGGCATTATCAAGTTCCTCAATGGCCTGAACTTTAGCCCAGAAGTCGCCATCCTCCCCTCTGGCATCGGTGGTCTTAAAATGGACGAAGAAAAAATCATAATCGGCATAGTAGCGGTGCAGGTTATCCAGTTGCTCTGCTATGCTTTCACCTCCTGGCAGTACTTGCATCCCCACCAATCTGGCCAGTCCCCGGTACATGGGATACGTGGCGATGGCTGCCGGCTTGAGTTTGTAGATCTCAGGTATGGGGGGAATGTCGGGGCGGCGGGAGAAGCCGCGCAGAAGCACCATGTTGGCGGGGGTTTCACCTCGTAGGAGGCTTCTTGCTTGAGACACGAATTCGTTGGCAATTTCTGCGGTTCTCTGTGCCTGCGGGGATAACGCCTCTATCTCTTTGGGGGCTAGCCCTGCTTGCTGAGGGTCGGAATCTGCTAGCTCAGGGGATAAAGCTTCGCCGCGGAGGATGAATACGAATCTATGTTCTTTCACCGGCAGCACGGAAATCTCAGCTCCATTTATGGCTATTTTGTTCAATGCGCGGCATAACCCGGTACTTTTCTCCGTGGAAATCCGTCCTGCCCTCCTGTCGGTAATGATTCCCTCGTTATCAACTGTGCAGAAATTACCCCGGGCTGCGATATCGTCTGGCTTCAATGCCAAATCTATTCCCAAAGCTTCCACGACTCCCCGCCCGATATTATATTCGGCAGGGTCGTAGCCGAAGATAGCCAGGTGTCCCGGTGCGCTCCCCGGCGTAATTCCCGGGTTTACAGGGTCAATGAGCCCGCAAAGGGAGTCCTTGGCTATGCGATTCAGGCTGGGCTTTCTGGCTGAATCCAGTTCTGTTTTACCGGTTTTAGGATGAGGTAAACCACCTAAGCCGTCCATTATCAGAAACACTATTTTAGACGGGGATGTCCGGGATAATTTCTTCATGTGCTCAAATCCAATCATGGTATTTGTTATTTTACTCGGAGGCATAGCCAAGTTCAAGTTGGGCGTTTGATAGCAGCGGAAAACGTACCTATTGCAGAAATAATTGTTTTTGTGGCACAATACCGCAATTCTATTACAGGAGGTGATAATCTATGGATCTTGGTGTGATTGGGTCAATACCCAGATTAAGTCTCATTGGAGGAATCATTGCCCTTATCTTCGGTATCATCGTGATGATTTTTCCTAAGATCCTCAATTATCTGGTGGGCATCTTCTTGATATTGTGTGGGGTGGTGGCGCTTATCGCCTATTTTACTTAGTCATAAGGTCATAAGCTGGGAATATTTATTTTTATGGGAGCGGCAGAGGTCTTGAGCCTCTGACTTTCCTGCCTGAGGCGGACGCCCCGACCTCTGGAGCCTTGCGGGCTATAAAGTCATGATTGTCGTAATCGCTCGCTTTCAAGATTGAAAGTAGAAGCCGTTGTAAAGTATACTATTTGTGGTTGTGGTGAGTGTAGCCCAGTGGTTAAGGCGCCAGGTTGTGGCCCTGGAGATCGAGGGTTCAAATCCCTCCACTCACCCCACAATATTTTTATCCGCCCCACGTCGGTGATTGGCGAAAACCCAGGCTCTGGTTTTCTTGATAAAGTCTCTGGCCTCTTCGTCAGTGCGGAAATCTTCCTCGCCGAAGTAGTCACGATGAACCATCTTGTCGAGCGGCCTCATCAGCTTGGGCCTTGATTTGTAAGCAGGGTAGCCCAAGGCGATCATATCGTAGACCTCCATCTCGTTTGGTATGTGTAAAAGGTTCTTTAGTAAGCAATGGTTATAAGGTGATGACACCGAAGATACCCACTGGCTGGCCAGACCCAGCGTCGTAGCCGCCAGGTGCATATACAGAAAGGCATTGGCCAGGCTGGAAAGATAGATTGACTGTTTTTTATGCGGGTCACATCTTACCACCATGGGTAGCCCCAGCTGAGTTCTGGTATCGCCAAAGAGTAATATAAGGACCGGGGCATTCTGGTACTCCAGTTCCGGGTCAAGCCAGGGCTGCCGTTTCTGTCGCATCCAGGGCTCACACATGTCTTCCAATTTGGAGAATCCCGAGGCTCCGGCTTGGCGCGGCGGCCTGATAATTCGCATAACGTCGTCCTTTAATTTCTTATCCTTAATGACAACAAACTCCCACGGCTGCGAGTTAAAGCCCGAAGGGGCCCAGCGAGCAGCTTCAATAATCCTGTCCACATATTCGTCGGGTATAGGGTCTGGCTTAAACCTGCGGATACTCCTTCTTTTTTTAACCAATTCAAGGAAGCTCTCATAATTCATCGCAATCTCCTCCTTAAGCATGATTATTGCCGTAAGAGTCTAGTTTACCCGAATTTCATCGCATTGGTAAAAAGTCCACAAATAGATTGATAGGGCTCAGCCCCGGCTCTCGTACTGACTCTTGATAGTAAGTTGACGAACTGGAAACCCTTCATTTTGTGGGGAAAACTTACCTGTTACCTTTATAGCACACACGATGAGCAACTTTCAACTAGAAGAGGTTTAGGTATATTCCCTTTAGGCTATGGGAATAAGTTGACACGAGAGGACTCTGGCACTAGAATTCTATATATGATGCGCCTATAGCTCAGCGGACAAGAGCACCGGTCTTCGGAACCGGGGGTCGTGGGTTCAAATCCCTCTAGGCGCGCCATCCGAATCATCGCCGTCTGGCAGTAATTTTCTCCAGCCAGGGTTTAAGCATCCGGTCAAAGTTTTCTGCTGCAGACTTACTTTTACTTGGTAAAGGATGGTCTGGGTCTGACAAATCAGACAACTATAAAAATCTGGAGTTGAAGCACGAATATGAGGATTTACGCTACGAAATTTCATGGAGCAGGGATTTATTTCCCCAAAAAAAGAGGCGGCATTTTATATGCCGCCCGAGGCTTAGGTGCTTTCATGAGTGTTCTTTATTTCTCTTGCGACGTTTTGTTCCCCGAGAGGCTTATGCGAACTTTCCTTGGTCCTTTCCCTGGTTCGCCATTGGTGGCAGCTTCGTCAATTGTGACTTCTTCAACATGATCCACTGCGGGGATTTTTTGCAGTACGTCAATGAAGTTAAGAGTCCCACGCAGGAAGACCAGAATTGAAGGCGTATCAATCTGCGGTACAATCATCTCAGTATTTGCAACTTCGGGTAATTGGTCAAGGTAGGAAACGACTTCCATGATTTTGGATATATCAAACGGAGGTAGGATTTCCACTTCCCATTGCGGCTTGCCCAACTCCGGCTGGTCTTCAATCTCAAGTAGTTTCGAGAGTTCGGAACTCTTTTCGGCGTATTCCGTGGCCTGGCTTGGCTCCGGGCGTTCGTAAGGTGCATTGCTCCCTTCCGCGGCTGCAGTGTCTTTCTGTTCAGCGGCTATGGTGTCCTTCTCTTCCGCGGCTACGGCTTCTTGCTCTTCAGCGGCTATGGTGTCCTTCTCTTCTGCGGCTATGGCGTCCTTCTCTTCTGCGGCCATGGCGTCTTTCTCTTCTGCGGCTACGGTGTCTTGTTCTTCCGCGGCTACGGTGTCTTTCTCTTCTGCGGCCACGGCTTCTTGCTCTTCAGCGGCTGCTGCAGCACTCTCTTCCGCGATTTTCGCGATAATGTTGTCGCTCTCCTCTGCGATTTTCTCGGCTGCGGCGTCGCTCTCCTCCGCGATTTTCGCGATAATGTTGTCGCTCTCCTCTGCGATTTCACTGGTTACAGCGCTGTTCTCCTCCTCGGGCGCAGACAACTTATTGTCAAAATCTGCCTGTACCGCTGCTGCCTGCCGCTTAAGGCCTTCCAGTTCCTCCAGCATATAGCCGAATTGTTGATTTACAAGGTTATGTAGTTCAGTCCGGATTTTATTTTTCTGGTTCTCTAGCAGCAGTGCTGCCTCCTCTTCGGCTTTGGCCTTGATTGTTTTAGCATTTTCATTGGCGATCTCCACAGCTTCAGCTATTTTCTGTTCCGCCATCTGTCGAGCTTGCTCTTTGGCTTTATCTATAACGGCAGCACTATCAGCTTTAGCTTGTTCTGAGGCTTCTGCTTTGATACGTGCGGCTAGCTTATCGGCTTCGACAACGCGCATCTCTGCAAGTCTGTTAAGAGACGCGATATGGTCCTGGGACTGGGCCAGTTTATCACGCTCCTTGATAAGCTCGTCTATGAAAGACGCTACCTGGGCCTCATCTAGCCCGTTCTTTACCCGCGTGAACTCACGTCCCCCCAGCACAACGGCACCATCTTTTTTAGCGTTATTACTCATAATATCATCCACCTTTCTCACAGGACTCAATAGTGGCGAGAGTACCAATCTGCAAGTCTGTTAAGAGACGCGATATGGTCCTGGGACTGGGCCAGTTTATCCCGCTCCTTGATAAGCTCGTCTATGAAAGACGCTACCTGGACTTCATCTAGCCCGTTCTTTACCCGCTTGAACTCACGTCCCCCCAGCACAATGACACCACCTTTTTTAACGTTATTACTCATCATAATATCATCCACCTTTCTCACAGTATTCAATAACTGCGAGCTTACCAATGTGACACATCAGTCCCATTTCCTTTTATGAGATTCCGTCATATTCCTACTTCTCGAGTTTACCCTGAAAGACATTCCAGATTCTCTCGGAATTTCTTTTAGTCTCTTCCCAGGCTTGCTCAATTGTCTCATCGCGTGTTCTCAATGCTTCATTCACGCTGTCCTCGTATCTCTGCTTAGCTTCCATTTTCGCTTTCTGATACGCTTCATCTGCTTCTTGTTCAGCCTTTTGCAGAGCTCGCGCGGCTTTTTCCATGGCTTCTTCACAAATTTTAGCGGCGTGATTTTCGATTTCTTTATAAGCCGTGTCCCCCTTGCGTTGGCGGTCCTTATATGCTTCCGCTACCTTTCTCTGAGCTTGCAGATAAGACGTATAAGCGGTCTGGGCCTGGTTCATCAACTCAGCAAGAGGATCTTTCACCTCCTCGGGAACCTCGGAAGGAAGCTCGACCGTTTGCTTCACATCTTTGCTTACCACCTTTCTGCCTTGTTGATTTTTAGTCATCGTAGTCGCCACAATGCACCTCCTTGATTTTTTTTGTGGTACTGTTATTAAATATTCTTACAACACTATTAATGGTATTTCTCATATTTAAGCTACGCGGTTATTCTGAATTTTGTCAGTCTCCGACTTAAGACTGTGTAGTTCTTCTTCCGCGAAAAGCCTCCATCCTTTCCTGTCTCTATATTTGGCATCCTGTACGACGTTTTGCCTGATCCAGCGGAATAAAGTGCTCTTACCTATGCCAACCATCTGGCAAACTTCAGCAGTCCTATAATAAATTTGTCCATTTATTTTTACAGGCATATGCAACACCCCCTAAAACTAACTGAATATAGTCTAAGACTCGTTCGCATAGCTGTCAATCACCCATTAGTAACCTTACTTTCGTAGGGGAGAGGCTTGCCCCTCTCAATTTACGAGAGCACACAAGGTGAAAGGGGATAGGTCTTCTAGGTGATTTATGCGGGTGACTGTAGATGGGGATGCCCGTTTTGGCAGATACTAATTGTGATGGTAAAGAAATTTTGGACAGCTAGAAATTCCTCATTTGGGGCTCTTAGCGCAAATGTTATAATCTAGCTAATGCCACGGAAGTTTGTCCACCTTCATGTCCACACTGAATATAGCTTGCTCGATGGCATGTGCCGCATTCCTCAGCTTATTGCCCGGAGCAAAGAGTTTGGTATGGACAGTCTTGCTATCACTGACCACGGCGCTATGTATGGCGCCATCGATTTTTATGTGGCGGCTAGGGAAGCAGGTATAAAACCAATTATTGGCTGTGAAGTCTATGTCGCCGAGACCGATTGCCGTAGTCGAGAGCCAGCCCACAAAACCCCCTATCATCTTACTTTACTGGCCAAGAATGAAAAGGGCTACCGCAATTTGCTCCAGCTGGTTACTAAAAGCCACCTTGAGGGGTTTTACTATAAGCCAAGGGTAGATAAGGAGCTTCTCAAGCTGCATCATGAGGGGCTTATTGCTCTTTCCGGGTGTGCTCATGGTGAACTGGCTCGACTTATCCTCGAAGGGCGAAACGACGAACTTGCCGAAACAGCTTCATGGTACAAGGAAGTCTTCGGTGATTACTATCTAGAGATTCAAAGGCATCCGATCCCTGAACTGGAGCAAATCAACCAGGAGCTTATTTCGCTATCCACTAAACTTAATATACCGCCGGTAGCCACATTTGATGTGCATTACGTTGATAAAAAGGACGCCACAGCCCATGAGCTTCTTCTGTGTATACAGACCAATACCTCTGTGTATGATGAAAAAAGGCTGAAGATGGCTGGCGATTTCTTCTACATGAAAAGCCCTGAAGAAGTGGAACAACTGTTTACTGATTTACCTCAGGCCGTTGAGAACGCTCAAGCCATTGCTGATATGTGTCAGCTAGAGCTGGATTTTAGCAAGCTGCATCTGCCGCACGTGGAATTGCCTCAGGGCAAAAAAGCTGATGGTTTCCTGGCTGAACTCTGCTGGCAGGGCCTGGGAAAGCGTTACCAGGAACCCGGCTCAGAGATCAAGGAACGGCTTAGACACGAACTTGATGTCATCCAGAAGACAAGGTTTGCCCATTACTTCCTTGTTGTTTGGGATATAATCTCATTTACCAGAGAGCGTGGCATCTATTTTGGCGTTCGGGGAAGTGCTGCTGCCAGCCTGGCTCTTTACTGTCTGGGCGTTACTGATGTAGACCCACTAGAATATGGGCTTGTTTTTGAACGGTTCCTTAATGTCGAGCGCCGAGAGCTCCCTGATATCGACCTTGATTTTCAGGACGACCGCCGTGACGAAGTCCTGGCCTACGTTAATCAGGTATATGGCTCCGACCATGTAGCTCAAATTATTACCTTTGGTACCATGGGAGCCAGAGCAGCGATAAGAGACGCGGGGCGGGCTTTAGGCATGCCTTATGCTCAGGTTGATCGGGTAGCTCGACTCATTCCCCTGGAACTGACCATAACCCTGGATAGGGCTCTGGAGCAGAGCCGGGAGCTTTATGATATTTATCATCAGGACGCGGCAATACGTAACTTGATTGACTCGGCCAGGAAACTGGAGGGAATGGTCAGACACGGCAGCACCCATGCCGCCGGCGTGGTTATAGCGCATGAGCCCTTAATCGAATATGTGCCGCTACAATTGCTGGGAAAGGGTGAGCAGCGTACTGTCATGACTCAGTTCCACATGGGGAACATCGCCCGCCTGGGACTGCTAAAAATGGATTTCCTTGGCTTATCCAATTTGACTATTCTGGCTAGAGTTAAAGAAATTATTGCCCAAAATCGTGGTATCTCCCTGGATTTGCAGCATATCCCTCTCGACGATGCCAAGACCTTTGAGTTGCTTGCCTCGGGGGAAACTAAAGGCATCTTCCAGCTGGAAAGCTCAGGGATGCGCCGCTATATTAAGGAACTCAAGCCCACTAACTTTAGCGATATCGCGGCTATGGTGGCACTCTATCGCCCCGGCCCCATGGAACAAATCCCCACCTTTATCAAGGCCAAGCAGGGTATTGCCCCTATTCACTATCCCCATCCCATTCTGAAGGAGATTCTAGAAGAAACGTACGGAGTTATCGTTTATCAGGAGCAGGTAATATTTATCGCCCAAGCTCTAGCCGGCTATAGTCTGGGTCAGGCTGACATTCTTCGTAAAGCTATGGGTAAAAAGATACCTGCGGTGATGAAGAAGGAGGAGCGCAATTTCATCGCCGGAGCGAAAAAAAATGGCATATCGCCGGAATTAGCTCATGAAGTATTCTCCCTAATCGAGCCTTTCGCCGGTTACGCTTTCAACAAAGCCCACAGCGTTAGCTATGGCCTCATTGCCTACCGCACTGCCTATCTTAAGGCAAACTACCCAATTGAGTATATGGTTGCCTTCCTCGACACCTATTCGGATAATATGGACAAGGTCCGTTCGGCGATTGCTGAATGCCGGAGGCTGGGCATCAAAGTGCTCCCACCGGACATTAGTAAGAGCCATGCTAACTTCGCTATCGAGAAGGATGATGAAAATAATCCCGCCATCCGCTTTGGACTGGCTTCTATTAAAAATGTCGGCTTTTCCCCAATTGAGCACATCTTGTCTGGTCGGGACTCAGGGGGCGATTTTAAGTCCATAGAAGACTTCTGCTATCGAACCGACCTTCGAAACATTAATAAGAAAGTATTAGAAAGTTTGATCAAAGTTGGTGCTTTTGACTCCCTGGGCAGCCGTAAGACGCTGCTCGAGTCCCTGAACAAAATTATCTCCGTGGCTCAAGCGAAGCAAAGAGCAAAAGAATCGGGACAGGTTAGCATGTTTGATGTATGGGGCCAAAGCGCCCCCGCCCCCCATTTTGCTTATGAACAAGCGGAGGAAGATGTGTCCGCCAAGCAAAAGCTTATCTGGGAAAGAGAGCTGTTAGGGGTTTATTTCTCCCAACCCCTTGATTTCCTCTCCAGAGAACCATCCTCACCAGGCACTGTTTCCTGCGGCGAAGTCAATAGGGACATGGTTGATGAAACGGTGAAGGTTGCGGGAATGGTGGTCTCGGTACGTCAAGCCCACACCAGGGATAACCGCCCCTTCGTTGTCGCTTCAATTGAAGACCTGGATGCTAGTATCGAGGTCATCGCCTGGCCCAGGCTCTATGAGAGCACTCAAGGAATATGGCAGGAGGGCAATATTCTCACCATAAAGGGTGTAGTGAAGGTCAGGGATGGGGACATTCAATTAAACTGTCAAGAGGCTATGCTCCTACCTGTGCGGCAAGAAGTGCTAAAGGAACCCCAGCGTCGCCATATCATGATAGATGTCAATCAGTCGGATGACTCGGAAAAGGATATCGAATGCCTCCATAAAATTATGGGTATCCTCAGGAGTTATCCCGGACAGGATAGAGTTTCTCTGGCTGTTGTCAGCGATGATGAAGTGACTAACCTGGAGATACCAGAGACAACAGTCAATTACTGCCCAGAATTGGCTAAAGAATTGAGCGAGATAGTCGGCGGAAGCAATTTCAGGCTTGAGATGTAGGTCAGGTCTGAGCCAAGAAGCAATCTAGCAAAGGAGTTGCCTGGGTTGCGAAGTCGCTGGGAATAGACGCTGCCCCTATTTCCTGCTATATTTGAATTTTATGTTCGACTTAATTCCTTCAGGCAGTGTTAGCTCAGCTTCGGGATTCCTGGCTGGGGCGGTGCATGCTGGAATAAAGAGTGAAGATGAGATTGATTTAGCTATTCTTTGCTCTGAAGTGCCCTGCAAGGCTGCCGGCGTTTTTACTACCAGCCAAATTAAATCAGCTCCAGTTATTTTATCCCAGAAGCATATAGTAGGAGGGCGTGCGCAGGCTATAGTGGTAAATGCCGGTTGTGCCAATGCTTGCAATGGTGGGCGAGGACTGGCAGACGCCCAGGGAATGGCAGATTTAGCAGCAGCCAAGCTAGGCATATCTCCTAAGGAAGTCCTCGTTGCCAGCACCGGCATCATTGGCGTGCCCTTGCCCATGGATAAAATCAGGGCCGGAATTCCTAAGATAAAGCTAACCATGAGAGGGGGTCATGATTTTTGCCGGGCAATAATGACCACGGATACCAGACCCAAAGAGATGGCTGTCCAGTTAAATTCAAAAGGAACTAAATTCACTATCGGTGCGGCGGCTAAAGGGATAGGTATGGTTCATCCCAACCTCGCTACCATGCTTTGTTTTATCGCCACCGATGCTGTGGTGAGTGCCGATTTTCTGCCAGCGGCATTACAAAATGCGGTGGACTGCTCTTTCAACATGGTAAGTATTGATGGCGATACCAGCCCCAACGATTGTGCATTCTTATTGGCCAATGGATTAGCTGGTAATGAACCTATTGACTTTGATAATGGCGGTGATTTTCAGGAAGCCTTAAATGCAGTTTGCACTCATCTGGCTAAGTCTATGGCCCGGGATGGAGAGGGTGCCACAAAGCTTATTGAAGTTATAGTAGAAAGGGCGAAAGACCAGGCTGGGGCTCGCCAGGCGGCTCGAACTATCGCTAGTTCACCGCTGGTGAAAGCAGCCATTCATGGCAACGACCCTAACTGGGGGCGTATCGTTGCTGCCCTAGGGCGAAGCAGAGCAAGGGTGAGAGAAGACAGATTGGATGTCTATTTGAACGACGTTTGTGTCATGAAGCAGGGTTGCCCTATCCCCTTCAGCAAAGAGGAAATGGTATCAGCTTGGAGTAACAGCGATAATGTGCTCATAAGGCTATGCCTGAATTTAGGAGATGGCCAGGCCACTGCCTGGGGCTGCGACCTCTCTGAGGAATATGTTAGGATAAATAGCAGGTATACCACATAATGCAAAAGGGAATCATCGTAGTCAAGATTGGCGGCAGCACCCTGGGCAACCACGATACTACGCTAGAAGACCTGGTGGAGCTTCAGAAACAAGGTAAGTCCCTGGTAGTGGTTCATGGCGGCGCCAGAGTGACTTCCGAGTGGCTGGCCCGGCTGGGCATTCCCACCAGCTTTGTAAACGGGTTGAGGGTCACGGATGCCGAGACCCTGAAGGTAGTGGCTGCGGCGTTGGGTGGGCTGGTCAATAAGGAACTGGTCGTGGCTATTCAGGCTCTGGGGGGAAAGGCGGTAAGCTTAAGTGGCTGCGACGGTAACTTGCTCTGGGCAAGCATCAAGAGCCCCGAGCTGGGCTATGCCGGTGAAGTTGTCGCCGTTGACCCTTCTCCGTTGAAGCTATTGTTAAATGCCGGCTATATGCCAGTGGTCTCGCCGGTAAGTTGCGGCTCGGTTGAGGGCCGGACGATGCTGCTCAATGTTAACGGGGATACCGCGGCCGGGGAAATTGCTGCGGCATTAGCCGCAGAAAAACTCGTATTTCTGACCGACGTTGATGGTATTCACGATGGCTCGGAGAAGGCGATCCCCAGGCTCAACCTGGCTGAGGCCAAGGATATGCTCTCCTCAGGCGTAGCTTCAGGGGGCATGATTCCTAAATTAGAAGCCAGCCTCAGAGCCCTGACTACCACTAAGGTCGTGCGTATCATAGACGGTAAAATTTCCCATGCTTTACTCCATGAGATTACCGGAAAGGCTCAGCAAACTGAATTAAGAGGTACAACAATTGTCCCGGAATAACTGGCAGAAACTGGAGCAGAAGCTATTTCTGAGAACGGGGAACAGAGTTCCTGTAACTCTGGTTCGCGGTCAAGGAGCTTTGGCCTGGGACGACCAAGGTCGAGAATATCTCGACTTTGTCGGCGGCTGGGCAGTAAACAGCCTGGGGCATTGTCCTCCAGTAGTAGTAGCGGCTATAGAAAAGCAAGCTAAAACCCTGATCCAGGCGTCCAATCAGTTCTATACCATCCCTCAGATAGAACTGGCGCAGCTTCTAATCGGGCATAGCTGTCTCGATAGGGTTTTCTTTTGCAACAGCGGTGCTGAGGCTAATGAAGGGGCAGTGAAACTAGCCCGCAGGTATGGAAAGCTTCGACTCAACGGTGCCTATGAGGTCATTACTAGCCACAGTTCTTTTCATGGACGAACTCTGGCTATGACTGCCGCCACGGGGCAAAGTAAGTTTCAGGAGCCCTACATACCTCTGCCTAACGGCTTTGTCAACGTGGAATATGACAATGTCGAGGCAGTCAAGCGAGCAACCAGTGAACGAACCTGCGCTGTAATACTGGAGCCAGTCCAGGGAGAAGGCGGGGTGAACATACCCGACGATGACTACCTCAAAAAGGTGCAAAGCTGGTGTCGGGAAAAGGGAATTCTTTTTATTCTGGATGAAATCCAGACAGGCATCGGTCGAACGGGAACCCTCTTCGCCTATGAGCAGTATGGGGTCGAGCCAGACATAATGACTTTGGCAAAGGGACTGGGGGGTGGTGTACCCATCGGCGCTCTCTTAGCCAGAGAACATGTTTCCCTTTTTTCCCCAGGTGAGCACGGCTCGACCTTCGGTGGCAACCCACTGGTCTGTGCCGCCGCTCATGCCGCCCTGAAATACATCATCGATAACAACATACCGGCAAAGGTTAAACAAGTAGGGAATTATTTCATGGCCAAGCTGGAAACCTTGAAACGTCAGTTTGATTTTATCACTGAGGTGAGAGGGCGGGGACTCTTGATAGCTTTAGAATTTAACCAGGAAATCGCTGAGAAACTGGTGCTGGCCTGTGTTGATGGAGGCTTACTGGTTAACAAAGTGAAGTCGAATGCTCTGCGCTTTATGCCTCCCCTTACAATCACCGAAAATGAAGTGGACAAGGCGATAGGCATTTTAGGGGATGTGTTGGGGAAAAATGCGAAATGATAGACAATTTAGAATTTAGATGTTAGGACTTCTCCGGAGGAGGTTATGAAATGTCAGAGAAGGTAATATTGGCTTACAGCGGCGGTCTGGATACGTCCGTGGCGGTCAAATGGCTTGAGGAAAAATATAGTTTGAGGGTTGTCACCCTCACCGTGGATATAGGCAATGTCCCCGACCTCGAGGCTATTAGAGAAAAAGCGCTTAAAGTCGGAGCCGTAAAAGCGCTGGTACTTGATGCCCGGAAGTCTTTTATCGAGTCGTTTGTTTTTCCCGCCCTCCAGGCCGATGCCGTTTATGAGGGGCAGTATCCTTTAGCTACAGCACTGGGGCGTCCTCTCATCGCCCGACTCCTGGTGGAGACAGCCAGGAAGGAAAGGGCCAGAGTGGTAGCTCACGGCTGCACCGGCAAGGGCAATGACCAGGTGAGGATTGATGTAAGCGTAGCCGCTCTTGCCCCCGAGCTAAAGGTAATAGCTCCGGCTCGGGTATGGAATATGACCCGGGAACAAACAATTAAATATGCCCGGGCTCATAATATTCCTGTCCCTATTACCAGGGCCAGCCCTTATTCAATTGACGAGAACTTGTGGGGAAGGAGCATTGAATGTGGCGTGCTGGAAGACACCTGGAACGAACCCCCCAGGGATGTCTTCCTGTGGACAAAGTCGCCTGGAAAAACACCGGCCCGGCCTGCTTATCTGGAGATTGGCTTTTATAAAGGGATACCGGTAAGCCTTGATGGCGAGAATTTAGGCAGTGTTGCCCTTGTCCAAAGGGTTCATGACCTGGCTGGCCAGCATGGCATAGGTCGGATTGACCACGTCGAAAATAGACTGGTGGGCATAAAATCGAGGGAAATTTATGAGGCGCCGGCCGCTGTGGTCCTGCTGAAAGCACACCAGGCCCTGGAAGACCTGGTGCTGGCAAAGGAACAGCTCCGCTTCAAGGCCAGGGTTGCCGCTGAGTATGCCGACCTCATCTACAATGGGCTATGGTTTACAGGTATGCGCCGGGATTTAGCCGCCTATGTGGAAAGCACGCAGAGGTACGTTACCGGCACCATAAGGGTAAAGCTCTTCAAAGGTAACTGTCAGGTAGTTGGCAGAGGGTCGCCTTACTCGCTTTATGATTACAGCCTGGCTACTTACGATAAGGGCGATGCCTTCGACCAGAGTGCCTCCCCCGGCTTCATCCACATCTGGGGCTTGCCGGTGAGAACCCAGGCCAAGGTGCAGCCAGAACCACCCGAATAGTATAAGGTTGATTCGAGCCCTGGAGCCCGCGCCATTATTTGGAGTATCAGAGCGAGATGCTGTCTATCATATCCAGGATCTGGTCTTCGACTTCAGAGGTAGCATAGACTGCATACACATCCAAATAGACGTGATCTAGAACTAGCACCAATTCGAGATCATACACATCAAAATCAGAATCATAGCCTTTGGCATAACCTGCCGTTGTTCCCGCCACGGCCATTATCCCAGTTTCATCTGGCATGTATCCAATGTCTCTTTGGAAAATATAATCTGCATCCTGCTCTAAAGCACTCGGAGTCAAATCCCCTTCCGGGGCCCGCTCGTAGAAAAGCTGGATGATATCATAGGTAATTTGATTTGCATATTCTATCAATCCAGATTGATCATCATATTCCCCCTCATAAAGCCCTTCCTCATATGGGGTTAAACGGAACAAACTCCAATCTGAATTTGTGGGGATATCTATCATTGGTCGTGGTAGGCCTCCACAGGATGTAACTGTGACTGTTATTACGATGCTAGCTATGATACAACCTATGATTCCTGGCAGCTTTTTGTTATTCATTCTATTCTTCTTTCTCAGTAAAGACTGTCAGTTCAATCTTCTGAACCATTCCACTATTTATCGTTTGTGCAAACCATATAGATACAAGTGGGAACAGTCAATAGCCTAATGTTCCTGGGCCATATTACCTAATTTATGGTCGGGCAGATTGGTATGGTGTCCCTGGAATTATCAGGTCAGACTGAAGAGAGGATACCTATCCGTCGTCAACAAAAAAGCGTATGCAGCTACTCTCAGCGACCATCGGTATACACCAGCTACGAGGTCAAATAAACCTCTGGGATAGCGGCCGGTAAACAAGATGGCAAACCAGGCTGCCACTATGCAAACGATGGCTGCAACCCACAGGAAGGCCAGGACGAAGTAGTGTGGGATAGCTAGCAACCACTTCACCAGTGGTAACCAGCGGTTAAGGTCTTTCGGGACGTCTGGATATGGGATCTCAATGTGAACCGACTGCTCTTCGTCTGTTGACGGGTATACATCTGTAAGGAGACCAACATAAGTAGCAACACGTGTGCCGAACTTGGTCAATGCTACATTCCAATCAAACCACCACCTGGGGTACTTTTGCCGGAAAAGAATCATGAGCAAGGGCGGCAGAAACAAGATGCCTCCCGCGGCATATAGCCAGGTCCAACCACTCGGTGAACTTAAATCCAAGCTCCCACTTACCAAAGCCAGAATAATAGCGATTGGAATTAATGTGAAGATCCTGAAGAACGTGGTTAACCGATTAAGAGATCTGTCCGGGTAGTCAATTGTCAAAGTAACGGGGTACGCGGGCGGGGTCGGCGATGCTTTTGTTGTCATTTTTATCGTTACCTCCCTTTATGTTTTGGCCCATTATCTGTCCACTTTCCAATTTAAGCACGCCCTATAATTTGGTGCAAGAGGTATTTTGGGGAGATAATACATAATTCGTAGCGGGCCTAATTGGTATGGTGTCCCTGGAATTGTACGACTTCTGAAATATCTTTAACAATCAGCCTATCTTCTATTCCCTCGTCCTTTATCGCTTCACCTAACATTACGGCACAAGTTGGGCAGGCTACCGCTAGGATGCCTGCCCCGGTCTTATCGGCTTCTCTCACCCTGATTCTTGACGGGCTATTTTCGCCTCCGCCGAAGGAATCGGTATAGAAGTTGCCGCTGCCCCCGCCGCAGCAGAAGGAATTCTGGCGGTTTCTTTCCATCTCTACCAGCTCAACACCCGGGATTGCCCTCAGTATCTCACGGGGCGCTTCATACTCTTCTGCGTGTCTACCCAGAAAACAGGGGTCGTGGTAGGTAACTTTTATATTCAGCTTTGAGGCCGGCTTTAGTCTTCCCCCTTTGATAAGGTCACGGAGTATCTGGGTATAGTGGAATATTTCAAAGCTATCGGGATATTCATTTCGGAAAACATTATAAGAATGAGGGGAAAGCGTTATAATCTTCTTGACGCCGGCCTTCTGGAAAAGGGCGGTGTTCCTATCTTTCAGCATCTCAAAAATACGGCTCTCGCCCAGCGTGCGGATTTCGTTGCCATCGCACTCTTCGGCAGGGCCTAATATGCCAAAGGAAACACCAGCCTTAAGAAGTAGTCTGCCGACTGCCTGAGCAGCCCTCTGTCCCTTCTCGTCAAAAGAGCCGACACAGCCGACATAGAAGAGGAATTCCTGGCCGGTATAAGGCTCTATCCCCATACCTTCAGCCCACTTGCCCCGGTTCCCCCGCAGTTCCCGGTAGGGATTGCCGCAGGCTTCAATATTTTGGAAAAAGCGAGCCACCTTGGGAGTAACCAGCCCGCTTTCTACCACCTCTTCTCTGGCCGCTATTATTATATTGACAACATCTTCATTAAAGGGGAACTTGCAGCTCTGGGCGCAGTTATTACAGGTGGTGCAGGAGTAGAGTATTTTGCCCAGCGACTCGGACCATTCTATTTCTTTTTCATCCCAGGCGCGTATGAGCCAGAGCAGGCCGCCCGGCGAGTAGCTCTTCAGGCGGAACCTGTTGTAGATGGGGCAGTTAAACTCCGAATAATTCAGGGTTAGCTGGCAGTACCCGCAGCCAAAGCACCTGTGGATTACGTTTTTATAATCTGCCAGGGAAATTTAGCTCACCTCCCAGTTTCCTGGATTCATGATGCCGTTCGGGTCCAGCATCTTCTTTATTTTGTCTATCAACTGACTCGCGCCGGCGTCCATGCTCTCTAATATCAGCTTCTGCGCCGGCAGTTCTGGCTTCCAGACCACCCCACCCAGCTCCAGGGTCAGGCGGTTGGTCTCATCCAGGGCGCCTCTGGCCCTATCGGCCTCCTCCGCGACAGCCCGGTTGAAGGGGTAGGAGTAGGCGAGCATAACGCTGTGGCCGTTGGGCAAGAGCTGTATTCCCAGCTGGTAAAGCAGGTCATACTTGTGGGCAATCTCAATCCCGCTCTGCCAGGCCCGGGGTATTACCTCTATGGGCAGTATGGCCCCGGTGTATTCAAATCCGCCGCCTTTCCTGAAATCGGCAGCGGTGGCGGCAAACGGAGGCACGCCGAGAAACCTTTCCCGCAGCGGTGTCAGCGCCGGCTCCTCGTTTACCGGCGATACCCTGTCCTGGTATTTCTGGAAAATCTGGTTATGTATTATCTTCTTGGTCTCGAACTCTGCCTGCGACTGCCCGGCGATGACGATAATATAGTATATGCGCTGCGCCCATCTCGGCTTCTCCTGGGTGATAATGAAGCAGTTCTCCAGCAGGTTAATCTGGCTGAGTTCGTCTATAATCTCCGGAATCAGTTCAGCGCTATCGGAAACGAACAGCAACAGGTCTCTGTAACCGGGTTTGGGGAAGAGCTGCAGTGACAGCTTGGTGACGATACCGGTCGTTCCCAGCCAGCCCAGAAAGAGACCCATAAGGTCGGGAAGCGGATCCCGGCTGAACCAGTTGGGACTTATTGAACTTGAGCCCAGCTTGCATACCTCGCCGGTGGGCAAAACCACCTCCATGCCGTTGACCATCTGTGAGTTAATGCCGTATCTTGGTGTCAGGTGTCCGTGCCCCTGAATCAATATATTGCCGACTATGGTAGCGGTGGGGGGTGACTCTGGGGTTGAGTGCTGGAGGTGGGGATGATGCTTCTCGAGATAAGCCTTGAGGGCTGCCTGAGTGACGCCGGCCTCGATTAGGGCGTAGCGGCTGGCTTCGTTTATCTCTATTATGCTGTCCATTCTTTTCATGTCCAGCACAATGCCGCCCCTGAGAGGAACGGTCAGTGCCGACAGGGTCAGCCCCGCCCCCATGGGGGTGAGGGGGACCTTCTCCTGGTTTGCCAGCCCGACTATCTGCTGCACCTCGTCTACTGTTCGGGGCATAACCACATAGTCGGTCCGGCGTGGCTTCTGTGCGCCCGGGTCGCGGGAATAGAGATAAAGGTCTTCGGGACGGTTCGACACATAATCCTGGCCGACAATCTCAGCCAGCCGGCTCAGGATATCTTCCTTCATGTATGCCTACATCCTAGCATACTGCAGACTATTATAGAAATGGATGGTAGTAGAAGGCCTAATTGGTATGGTGTCCTTGGAATTCCGAATATAATGAGTTTTCGCGTGTAGTATAATGCAGTGATGAGAAACTTCTGGCGCAGACATCGCAGATTAGCAATATTAGCCTACACAGTATTGGCTTTGCTTATCCTTGTTTGCGTTGTCCCTTATCTGATACCCCTAGGTAAGAGCCAGGCTGAAATATCTCCGGACGATTTGATTGGTGAGCACGGACGGTTCCTTGATATTGATGGGGTGAGCATATATGTCGAGGAACAGAATCCAGAATCAACGCAAGGAACCATAGTATTCATCCACGGATTCGGAGGTTCGACTTTTTCATGGCGTTATAATGCCCCCTTCTTTGCCGGTCAAGGCTACAGGGTTGTCAGTCTGGATATGAAAGGGTTCGGGCTTTCCTATAAGGACTTTGCATCAGACTATTCACATCCTTTGCAGGCCAAGCTCCTGACAGAAGTGCTTGACAGGCTGGAGGTTGGCCAGGCCTGTTTCGTAGGGCACAGTATGGGCACCAGCGTTATGCTCCATTTCGCCCATTTATACCCCGAAAAAGTTCTGGGATTGATAAGCGTCGGCGGCTCCGTTAATCTGGACGA
>Ga0315555_1000361_pt1 | contig 31353 bp, 31 predicted proteins | sample SalMarSW160380MG_FD_202113 | JGI IMG/M metagenome (GOLD analysis project Ga0315555, IMG submission 202113) | Salt marsh sediment microbial communities from the Plum Island Ecosystem LTER, Massachusetts, United States - Salt Marsh Sediment SW1603-80 ... | reverse complement strand
CCTCGGTAATCAGGGGCATCAGTTGCATGAAAGGGATACCGCATATCATTACGAACAGGGTCGCCACCAGCACCAGCTGCATTGTCTTTCTGCGGCGGATATACCGCATCCCCTCTACTATATCCGTAAGGGCGCTGCTGCCTCCGCTGAATTTCTGCGTGGTTCGCGGCAGGAGAAACATGCATACCGTAGCCAGGCCGTACATGGCGGCGGAAGTATAGTAGACAACCGAGAAATCGAAAATTTCGATGATAAAACCCGTTGCCATCGGTGCCAGTATGCGGAACACATTCATTCCCATCGTATTCAACGATACCGCGTTCAATACGTTTTCATCTTCCACTATCTCGGGGATGATGGCTTGCCGCGACGGCATCATCAACCCCATTATAATCCCCTGGACTACGGCCGCGACTATTATTATCCACCAGGAGTTGGGGTGGGCTTCGCCCAGGTAGCCTATAGTTATTGTGTAGGCTACTACCAGTGAGGCCAGCATCGAACCCAGCATGCTGTAAAAGAGGATGCTCTTCTTCTGCATCCGGTCGGCAATGGCTCCCCCGACCAGCGATAGGAGTATCGTGGGGATAGCGTTGGCGAGTGCCGCCAGCCCGAGTATCAGGCCCGAACCGGTGATGGCATGGACCAGTGCCGGTCGGGCTACCAGCTGCATGTTCATTGAAGACCACTGGCCCACCATCCCGATGTAATACAGGCGGAAGGAGTGGTTCCTTAATGATCTGAAAGTCTTGATATTTCTGATATTAATAATTGTATTCCGATAGCGATTTTTCAGGCTTTATTATTTTCTAACATGAATTCTATGATATCCCCGTCCTGTATATTAAGCGTCGTGTGCAGGTGATGGGGGCTTATCAGCTCGGTATCGGTATGTATGTCGGTAACCCAGGTAAAGATTACCAGGCCAGGCGGAGTATTCATTGGCGACGGTCGCCCGGCGGGTAATACACGCCGATTTCACCATTAAAATTTATCCCCTGCGTGGTAGGGTCGAATTCCCACCCCACGTCGGCGAACTTTAAGTAATTCAAAAGGCTTAAATCAAAGGGTTCGGTCAGTTTTACATTCAATGTGCCGGGTATAGCGGAAAGCCCGGTCAGCCTTTGAAACCCCTCCAGACCTCCCGCCTTTGACATCTCGCCCACCGCCCCGCCCCGCCCCATCCTTATCTTCCCTCTGCAAATTTTTTCTTCATTCATTTACTAATCCACGGTTCATATAATATTAGCACATTTAGCTTGTAGACTGGTATTTTTCTGTCATTCCCGCGAAAGCGGGAATCCAGCCCCTCTCCACCCTCGTTTCATATCTTTTCCCACCCGACCGCCCAGTATCATCGTGCAATTATCCGGTAGTTTTCCCTACCCCTTGTCCCCCTTTCGCAAAGGGGGATTAAGGGGGATTTATATCTTATACCCTATTTTCAAATTTTATATGTTAATACGGAAGTGCTAAAATAATGGCTGGAATGTTGAAAATGACCAAAAGCTTACCGTCAACACGCTGTGGCAGTACCGAATTTCGCTGGGGTGAACGCACCTATGTCATGGGTGTCGTTAACCTCAGCCCCGATTCGTTCTCGGGCGACGGAATCGGCGACGATATCGAAGCTGCTATAGCCCAGGCCAGGCGTATGGTGGACGAAGGTGCCGATGTTATCGACGTCGGCGGTGAGTCCACCCGTCCCGGCACCGAGCCGCTCTCTTCGGATGATATCGATGAGGAACTGAGGCTGGTGATTCCGGTGATAGAGCGACTGTCCGCTGAGCTATCGGTTCCCATCAGCGTGGATACCTATAAGGCGGAAGTCGCCCGTCAGGCTGTGAAGGCTGGCGTGAATATAATCAACGATATCTGGGGACTCAAGAGAGACCCCGCTCTGGCTCAGGTTGCCGCCGAAGCTGGTGTGCCGCTGATTCTCATGGCGAACCAGCGCGACGCCCCGCCGAAGGTCGGCATCATGGCTAAGGTTATTTCCGACCTCGAGTCCGGCATCAGGCTGGCGGTAGAAGCCGGTGTGCCCGCCGGGAATATCATCATCGACCCCGGTATCGGTTTCGGTAAAACACTGGAGCAGAACCTTGAGCTCGTAAACCGTCTGTCCGAGCTTAGAGAACTGGATAAGCCCGTCCTGCTGGGGACGTCTCGCAAGTCCATGATTGGACGGGTACTCGACCTGCCGCCCGACCAGCGACTCGAAGGTAATCTGGCGGTCACGGCTATCGGCATAGCTAACGGCGCCGACATGGTGCGCGTCCATGACGTCAGGCCCACCGTACTCGCCTGCCGCATGAGCGACGCTGTGGTGAGAAGGGGGACAATCAATGACTGAACTGACTACGGTCTACCTGGGCATCGGCTCTAACCTGGGTAACCGCGAAGCGAATCTGGATAGAGCCCTCGACCTTCTGTCGCAGAGGATGAAGGTGGGCAAGGTGTCGTCGATATACGATACCGAGCCGCTGGACAATCCCAACCAGCCCCGGTTCCTGAATATGGTCTGCGAGGTTACTACCCGTCTAACCCCCGAGGGTCTGCTGGTCCTAGCCAAGGGTATCGAGAGTAAAATGGGCAGGGTCAGTAAGTCCGGCCAACCCCGGACTATCGATATCGATATTCTCCTCTACGGTGATGTCGTTATGGATACCCCGGACCTGGTTATTCCCCATCCCCGCATGACCCGTCGCGCTTTCGTGCTGGTGCCGCTGGCGGAGATCGCTCCCGACCTTGTTTATCCGGTTGACGGCAGGACGGTAAGTGAGCTGAAGCAGGCGGTGAAAGAGGTGCAGGGCGTTCTGAAACTGGAGGACGATTGAGGAGTTGTCATGTACGAGATAACCGTTGAGAAGCATTTTGACGCCGCCCATTTTTTACGCGGCTATCAGGGTAAATGCGAGAATATGCACGGGCACCGCTACCGGGTGGTCGTAAGGGTGGAGGTTGAAAAGCTCAACGATATCGACCTTGCCTATGATTTTACCGATTTAAAGCGGCACCTCAAGGAAATACTGGAGCGCTACGACCATACGTGCCTAAACGATGTGCCGCCGTTCGATAAGATAAACCCATCCGCCGAGAATATCGCCGCCGCTATCTACAATGAACTTAAGGAGAAGCTGTCCGCCGATCCCGTAGAACTTACCTGCGTTGAAGCCTGGGAGTCCCCCGGGCAGGGTGTCGCCTATAGACCCGACTAGTCATTCTCGGGTGGCAGCAGGTTCGGGATGCTTTCCTCGATTGGATAGTCAACGTTGCATTTCCCGCAGTGCAGGGAGCCGGTTACTATCTCGTCCCCCTCCTCCGCCGCCACGGTAAGCGTTAAGTCCCCCTTGCACACCGGGCAGACTATGATATCCATCAGTGAACGTTTCATGGTGAAATTATAACATGATTGCGTTAATTTAAGAATTAATACTGATCCACCCCGCCCCCCGTTTCTCATCTTTTCCCACCCAAACCACCCTCGTATCATCCTTTGCCTGTCCGGGAAATTGCCCCATCCCGTCTCCTCCTTTCGTAAAGGGAGATTAAGGGGGATTTAGTTGCTCTTCCCTAAAACGGGGAGTAGCTTGAGAAGAGTGGTGTCAGCACCGGATAAACAAGAAAGGGTGTTAAAGAGGGGCGCCAGCCCCTCTTATGTGCATAGTCACAATTCCCGGATTTTATTCCCATTCAGTATTCGGGTGTGACCGATGTATAGCACCAGACCTGAACAGTTTGCAACTTTGTTCAATGAGAAGGTACCCGGTGCCCATCGAAATATTTCCGCTGAGGACATAATATGTATGAAGAGATGCAAGCTGATTTGTCGCCATGGTTTTTATATAAGAGGTGATTTAGAGATAGTAAGAGGTATCCTCGAATACGAGCAACTGCGAGAGGGCAAGCTACGGGATGAACTGTTGGATCGGGGGATCTTTACTACCCTTGAAGAGGCGATGGTATTGATAGAGTAGTGGAAAAGGGAATATAATCAGGTAAGACCTAATAGCGCTCTCAAATATCAGCCAACGGCTCCTTGAAGCTATCTACAATATTGTAACAATGTAACAACTGGTATCCTATCGGGGGCAGGTCAAGTTGTATCTTGAATCTGGATGTCGGTACATATTATGGGAAAGGAGGCGAAGAACAGGAGAAGAGCAACCAATTGTAAAGATGAAATTTGGAACAGAGACAAATACAATAAAGGAGAACAAAGATAATGGGCAAATATGATCAGTATTTTATTCAATATGGTATTACGACACCTATAATAGAGACTGAACGCAGGCCAGTAATCGCCCGCATGGATGACGCCGTGGCCAAAGGAAGCTACTTCTATCTGGTTCACTGGATGTTCCCTTTCGATGAAAAAGATGGTTTTTATAGCGGTGTTAGACGCAAAGGGGACCTCTGGAAGAATCAGTACGGCGATCTCCAGGATATAGTCTCTAAGCATGAGATGGCCGGGCACCCCCCGCACATACACAAAGATGCCGAGCTCCTGTTCCACATCGGGACGAACCCGGACGACCCGATGGACCTGGGTGCCGAGGTTCAGATGTATATGGGCCCAGAGATGGAAAGGCATGTGTTCAATAAATCCACGGTAATCTGGATTCCGCCGAATTTCATCCATTCTCCGTGGAGACCCCTGAAAACAACGCGACCCTGGATATTCATCGAAGTCAATCAGGGACCCAGGCATACGGAAAAATCCTTCCGGCAGTTATTGCCCAAAGAACTGAGGGAAGCCACACCCTGGGATAGGATGTGGCCCGACGAGGGATATACCCGATAATAAGGTATTGGCATTTCCTTATAATTTAGAAGGAGTGTAACATGGCTTATAAAATTACCAACAAATGTCTCAAGTGCGGCATCTGCATTGACGAATGCCCGGAAGGGGCCATCGTCGTGGATAAAAAGGTTACCGATTTTGACGGACTGAACCTTTATACCACCAGAATCGACCCGAAGAAGTGCACCGACTGCGGAGTCTGTGTTTCCTTCGAATGGTGGTGTCCGGCCAAAGCCATTGTCAAAGCATAAAGTCCACCGGCGGTCTGACTACAATACCGGATATATATCCTGAAGAATAGTGTCGTCATATTAGGGGCAGACCGTATCGTTTTTACAGAATTCTATTTATGGACTATTACCCCCAATAAAAACCGGACGGTACTTTGAGAGAGAGTGGATTACACCTGAGGTAGCGCATCGTAAATATATGAAATCTATCACTTGATTGAGGCATTTCACCACCTACTCTCCTGCTGCCGCTTTAATGCCGCCCCTATTTTTTCTTTGATATTATGTTTATCCGTATAAACCCAAATCTGGTTTGACAAGGTATATCCAATATGTTATATATGCTTGCGAATGTATTTTTTTATCAGGAGAAGGGAGGTAATACGGAGTAAAATAATAGTAATTTTCTGAGAGTCTTTTAGAATCTGAAATGAGAGAGATAAAAAACATCATTACATTTAAATTGGAAAAAGCAAATTTATTTAAAAGAGGATAATATAATGGCGCAAACAAAATATGGGCATTTCGCAAAGACTATTCCTCCGTTTAAAGATTACGGGCCCGGCTCTTACCGGCAGGGAACCGAGATGAACGGTAAATTTTTCGGATACGATCTCAATTTGAGATATGGCACCTTCTACAATTCCGGCAGACAGCTACCTTACCAGACCCAGGTATGTGATTATGATCAAATTATGATCTTCATGGGAACAAACACTTATGACCTGGGCTATCTTGGAGCTCAAATTGATTTCTGCATCGGTGAAGATAAAGAAAAGCACCGGATCACCACGTCCCAGGCTGTTTCCATCCCAAAGGGACTACCATATGGTCCGATAACCATCGGCCCCATGGAGGACCGGTTTATTCTTATGCAGGTTGCCATAGCACCCACCGTGAAGGTTAAACCGGTACTTAAAGATAAACCTGAAGGCCCTTATGCTACTTGGAAGTTCTCCAAATACTCGGAGAATTTTGAGGAGCTCGCATATATACGTAACGGCCCCTGGCATTACGGCCCCCTCAATCCGGATACTAATGACGGCTATATAACCAACATAAATGCTAAGGGTTTCGAATATAATATGTCCTATGAAAGCATGAATAAAGCCCCATATAGATTCACGCCAGCCCCCGATAAGCCGCATGTACATCCTTATACCGAATTCCTGATTTTTATCGGCTGTGATTGTAATAACCTGAACGAGTTCCCTGCTGAGGTGGAAGCGTGCTGGGGTGATGAAATGGAAGCGCACCTTATTACCAAGCCGACCGTTGCCATCCAACCAAAAGGAACCCCGCATTGTCCGGTAAGGGTTTTAAAGCAGACTAAACCCTGGATATTTATCGTACTGCGTCCCTGGGGCCACGGCGGTGACATCTTCTCAGGAGGGGATGCTACAGCCCAGACAGACCGCCGCTAATATCTTAAAACAATAAGCCGGTTGAATTAACAATGACAGACAGGTTGTAATCAAGGACCTGCTTTTACGAGAGATGCCTGTGGCATATAAAATCAGTGAGAAATGCATACAGTGTCATGCCTGCATCTGGAATCGCGTCTGCCCTGAAGAGGCGATAATCGAATATAAAGGTATCTTCAGCATTGATCCGGATAAATGCACTGGTTGTGGAACCTGTTATGCCGTAGAGGAATATTTTTGCCCAGTCAGGGCTATTATTGAGGTGTAACAGGTTTTACCTGGAGAAAGTGGTAAATTAACATAAGGTAGCAGAGCATTTTCTAACTATTGTTGATTCCATTTAGCGGATGAAGCATCTGCTTTTCCTCGCTTTCCTTTATCAGAGGAAGGGGGATGAAGGAGGATTGAAAACTCCGCACAAAAGGGGAGTAGCTTGCGAAGAGGGGCACAAGCCCCTCTTCATTACGTAGTCACAAACATATCCTGTCATTTAGCCTCAAAATAAGCTCCAAAGTAGGCTAAAGATATGAAATAATGACCTCAATATCGAAATGACACTTCGGGTGAGAAGTATGCAAAGACTCGGAATCTCTCAAGTTTGGGGTTTAATTGCTTTAGAAAGAAAGGCTCCTTTTTTATCTAGCAGATTTACGCCTAGACCCCAGATGTAAAATTGACCGGACCTTTTTAATACGAAAATATATTAAATACAAATATGATACTCCTTTTGTGAAAGGTAACCTTCAGACTCTAAAGCAGGCTACCTCATGGTCGTCACCAACATTGCGTAATAATGGCTTGTCGTCAATACAAGCCTGTGTAGCTATATCGCAACGTGGATGGAAGTGGCAACCGATGGGTGGGTGGGCCGGACTGGGAACCTCTCCCTTTAAAATGATACGCACCCGATCTTTTTCTATTACAGGGTTTGGTACAGGTACTGCTGACAATAGCGCCTTGGTATACGGATGCATCGGATTCTGGTAGATTTCCTTCGAGCTAGCTATCTCAACAATACGACCTAGATACATTACCGCTACCCGGTCACTAATGTGCTGTACCACGGAAAGATCATGGGCAATAAAGAGATAAGTAAGTCCTAGATTCTTCTGGAGTTCCTCAAGCAGATTGATTATTTGAGCTTGGATTGAGACATCAAGTGCTGAAATCGGCTCATCACATACTATCAATGATGGGCTACAGGCTAGAGCACGGGCGATTCCCAGGCGTTGTCGTTGACCACCGCTAAATTCATGAGGAACACGATCCATCATGCTTGAATCCAATCCAACAAGATTAAAGAGTTCGGTTACTCTGCTTCTTAACTCCTGTTTTTTCAAAAAGCCATGGATTTTTAGTGGCATGCCAGCAATAGTGCGCGCTGTTTGGCGTGGATTAAGAGACCCGTAAGGGTCCTGGAAAATAGCACCCATATGACGTCGGAGAGGTCTTACTTGACGCTCAGGTATAGAGGAAATATCAATACCATTAAATATAATATTTCCTGACGTTGGCTTATATATGCGTAATACGCATCGGCCAGTAGTGGTCTTACCGCATCCACTTTCTCCCACAAGACCGAGGGTCTCATTTTTCCTAATATTAAAACTTATGTCATCTACAGCCTTAACGTCACCGACTTTGCGACGTAACAACCCTTTATTAATGGGAAAGTACATCTTCAGGTTTCTTATTTCTAATAGAATATTGTTCTGTTGGACATTCATTGATTCTCCCGGGTATCAACATAGCATGATACAAAATGGTCTTTACCCACAGCATGAAGCTCAGGCCAGACCTCGAGTTGGCATTTCTCCACGTGATAGGAGCATCTTGGTAGAAAGGCACAGCTTTGGGGCATATCTATAAGGTTTGGAGGTAAACCGGAAATGGGTACCAATTTCCTATCACTTTTGGTTTCTCCTAACTGGGGTACACATTTCAGAAGTCCAATGGTATAGGGATGAAGCGGATTAAGAAATATATCATCAGAAAGTCCTGATTCTACTATACGACCGGCATACATTACGTATATTCTCTCGGCATAGCGAGCGACGACACCTAGATTATGCGTTACGATGACAAGAGAAGTATTTAATCGGTTTACTAATTCCTGCATAAGTTCTAGTAGTTGTGCCTGGGTGGTAACATCTACTGCTGTAGTCGGCTCATCAGCAATAAGTATTTTGGGATTACACGAAAGCGCAATAGCGATCATTATTCTCTGTCGCATGCCGCCGCTAGACTGGTGTGGGTAGGAATCAAGGCGATCTTCAGCATCAGGGATCCCTACGAGATTAAGTAACTCGGCTGCTCTCTTTCTGGCACTTCGTGAGTCCATTTTGAGGTGTAATTCCAACGTTTCGGTGATTTGCCTACCAACAGTTAACACCGGGTTAAGACTGGTCATGGGCTCCTGAAATATCATTGCGATTTTGCCGCCCCGGATGACACTCATCTCTTCCCCTTTGGCCTGATACTGGAGCAAGTCAACCCCTTCAAATAGCACCTTGCCATCGGCGATGATCCCGGGTGGGGTGGGGATCAACTGGACGGTTGAGAGCATGGTTACCGATTTACCGCAACCGCTTTCCCCGACTAAGCCGACAATTTCATGCTCATCAATATAGAAAGAGACTCCATCAACTGCCTTGACCAGACCGCGGTCAGTCTTGAAATAGGTCTTGAGATTTTTTACCTCTAATAACGAACTCAAATCACTCCCCTCAACCTCGGATCCAGGGCATCGCGGAGCCCGTCTCCCATCATATTGAAACCAAAGACTACCATCATTATGGCTACGCCGGGAGAAAGCGCCAATACAGGGTTGGAGAGTATATATTTGTAACCTTCGCTGATCATACCGCCCCAGGCTGGATAAGGAGGCATCACGCCCACACCCAGAAAGCTCAGGCCAGCTTCTGCCAGAATAACCGCCCCCAGACCTACAGTGATGACAACCACTAGAGCCGGAAAAGCATTGGGCACAATTTCCAGGAACATCATGCGCAGATTGCCCATGCCTATCGCCCTGGCGGCTAGAATATAATCATTCTGCTTAACACTGAGCGCCTGGGCGCACATCATTCGGGCGTGGACGGATAGCATGCCGACACCCAGAGCCAAGATTACGTTTTTCGCCCCGCCACCCAGCAAGGAAGCCATAATCAGAGCAACCAAAAGCATCGGAACTGCCATCAAGGCATCGATAAAGCGCATTATAATTTGAAAAACGATTCCGCCAAAATGAGCGGCGATTAGACCTAAAGCCTCGCCCAGTATGACGGACACCGCGGTCGCGCCGATAGCGATTATCATAGAAGTACGGGCTCCATAAATAATGCGGCTCAGAATATCTCTTCCCAGATTATCAGTTCCCAGCCAGTGTTCCGCACTGGGTTTGGCCAGAGTTTGAGCCATGTCAATGTCATTAGGAGGATAGGGTGCCAGCCATGGAGCAAATATGGCCGTTATAATCAAAAAGACGATCAGTGCCAAACCGACTACCGCAAGCTTGCGGCCAAAAAATACCCTCATCACCCGGCGGAACTCGCTCTGGGCTGGTGCGATTTCAGGCGGTGCCGCCGGTTCAACTGTATTGGCTACATTATTAGGCATTTCCGCACTCCTTAACCGTACCTTATTCGCGGGTCAAACCAGCCGTAGGAAATATCGACTATCAGGTTGGAAAGCACCACTACCACAGCGATGACCAGTGTCCCGGCCTGGACTATCTGGTAATCATGAGAAAATAGAGAATTGGCCAATAGCCGTCCCATTCCCGGAATTTGGAAGACGGTTTCTATCAGGACCGATCCCCCGAAGATCAGCCCGACCTGTAAGCCCAGGATGGTAATAACAGGTATCATGGCGTTCTTTATGGTATGCCGGTAAATTATTACCCGCTCACGCAAACCCTTAGACCAGGCGGTCCGGATATAATCCTGGCTGACAACCTCAAGCATGGCAGAGCGGGTCTGACGGGTTAGTGAAGCAATCGAGAATAGAGAAAGGCAGATAACAGGCATGATTGCCGCACGCAGACTTTGTCCCAGACTTTCTGTAGGAGGTACATAACCGCCAGTAGGCAGCCAATGCAACGTCAGCGAGAATACAAACATCAGTAATATTCCCAACCAGAAAGCAGGCAACGTAATGCCGATATTGGCCAAAACAGTAACTACCGAATCGATCCATTTACCCCTTCTTAGAGCACAGATTACGCCGAAAATGATGCCGAGAAATGCGCTCACGATAAAAGACAAGGCACCGAAATAAATGGTTACCGGTAGCCTTTTGGATATCAAATACCCCACATCCTGACCCAGAACAATGGATTTACCCATATCTCCCCGCAGTATATTACCAATCCAGCTGATATACTGCATGGGAAGAGATTTGTCCAAGCCATATTCATGACGCAGCTCTGCCAGCTGCTCGGGGGAGTAAACTTCAACCTGGCTCTGAGAAATGAAAATGATCAGCGGGTCACCCGGTAACAGTCGCATCGCCAGAAAGACCAGCAGGGTAACCAGCAAGAGGATAACCACTCCTAACATTAAACGGCGTACGATATACGCTGTCATTCCATATCCTCCCCGGAGGGATTATTTAACTACTAAGAAGGCTCTTCGTTCCGACAACTTATTCAAATCAGCGTTCAGGATAGCATTTATCCAGTTCCAATTTGTTAATCTTTTCAGTGTTTCTTTGTTTGTTTGCATTGCAGCCAGGCCATTTTCAGCCTGAAGAGTTGCCTCGTTTAGCGAATTAAAAACCCGGTTAGCAAAATAGTCTCCAAGCAATTTGTTCCATATCTATCCTGCCGGATTTAGTTTAGGTGAATATGGGAGTTTATTAGACTCTTCCTGACTTGCCGGATCGCTCTCAGGATGCTTTGTATTCAGTTACACCTTTCGCCATCCATGGGGGCCACTAAACATTAAGTCATGGATACGGCCACTTTCCGTCATAGCTTTTCTACCAGTGCAGTATGCACTGGTAGGACTGAAAGGACTCCGCCCCCGGTGGCTTTGTCTCCCCGGGGACGGAGACACTCCCTTTCATCATGAAATTACCTTAACAATCTATTTTATGGTTTATTTCTCTATCCAGACGTTGACTGGGTCGAAGTAGCCATTGATGTCCACGGCATCCCATTTCAGATCATGAACTTTGGAGTTGACAACGTAGCGTGGAGAATCCCACATCCAGGGAATTACCAGAGCTTCATCATAGAGCACTTTTAGGAGGGCCTGCATTTTGGCCATCCGTGTATCGTAATCTGGCTCAGTCCTGACATCCTGCCAGTCTTCTATCCAGTTATCCGGGAACTTCATGGTAGGGTAGGTCGCTGTAGGGCTAAGCCAGACATTCATCCAGCTGGAGAAGGAAGACCAGTTGGGGAAACCGCCCTGTAAGATGCCATCGAAGCCCTCGGTGCCGAAGGTACTCGCTCGAGCAACGTCGGCAATATCCAGCTCGCACTCTATGCCAATCGCACCGAAGTAACTCTGGAGGGCGACCAGGTCATCCTGACGTCCGCGGACATCTCCGTGTAAAACAGTCTTAAAACCTTCTGCAAAGCCGGCATCAGCCATCAATTGCCTGGCCTTATCCAGATCATATTGTCGGGCGGGATAGTCCTTGATATACCACCCCTGCTGCGGCGCGGCTAATTGATCCGCTACATTATAGGTGCCTTTACCCAGACCATAGACCAGGCTTTCCCTGTTAACGGCATACCACAAGGCTTCCCGTACTTCTTTGATAGCGAAAGGTGAGTCGGGGTCGGCATTGGCAGTCCGAAAGCTAAAGACAAAGGCCAGGCCTTCCGGAATACCGACGGTATAACCCTGCTCTTTCAATTCGTTATATTGAGCGGGGTCAATACTTTCGACCATGTCCACTTCCCCGGCCTTGAAAGCCATGACTGAAATGGTGTAGTCCGTAATGTTGCGGATTTCAATCTCATCGAGGTAGGGTCTACCTTCCTGCCAGTAGTTGGGGTTCTTTTTCATGATGATGTTCTGGTCGAGAGACCAGCTATCAAACACGAAAGGCCCGGTGCCCACCAGATGATCTTTACCGGCATTTTCCGGCGTCGTGGGTTTGGCCAGGGCAGTGGGCGATATCATGACACCGATACCAGATTGAGCCAGGCTCATCAAAGTAGTGGCGTCAAAGCTTTTGAGGTTAAATTTAATGGTGTAGTCATCAATGATATCGAAAGATTCAATGTTTTCAAGGGGTGCAGAACCAGCAACCTTAGCGGCAATTACAGCTTCCAGGTTATATTTCACGGCTTCGGCATTGAAGTCCGTACCGTCGTGGAACTTAACTCCCTGTCTCAGTTTAAAGGTGGCAGACAGGCCATCCGCCGCTACATCCACGGACTCGGCCAGTACGGGGACGATCCGGTCCTGGGCATCCACAATGAACAAAGTCTCGGTGACAGCGCACCAGAGGGGATAAGTCACACCGCCAAAGCCAGCTGTAATTTCCGTGGGAGCACCAACATCGGGTATGCCAGTATTACGCACCATGGTAAATTTACCGCCGTAGACGGGGCCAGTAGTAGGTGGAGCAGTAGTTGTCGGCTGCGTGGTTGTTGGTTGTGTGGTTTCTTCCGGTTCGCCACAACTACCGAATAACACGCCGATTATCATTACCAGTGCCAGTGATACAAAGCAGAATTTCTTCATAATTATTTACCTCCTTGTACATAAAAGAATAAGCTATCAGGAAACTTAAAGGACCAGTATCTATTGCAATATTCTCGTATTCACCTCCTTGTGCTTAGATTAATTAAAACCAGTGGTTAACATACTCAAATCATTTATATTACTCATGGCAGCATTATTTTTTTATCCGGGCACTGTTGTTGTCCAATATAGCCATAAGCCTCTTACGTGATAAGCGTGCTTTTTTGTATATATAAATTTAAAGCAAGTTTAGTCGGTTTTTCCCTATTTGTCAACTTCTATGACAGCAATAATACTTATGTATTTATGTCAATATCCTATCCAGATTGAAGATTTTGAGTAATAAATATTAGGAAATATATTCGTAAATATAATAAAGATTAAGTACCAAGTGCTTGTTCCCTATATTTCTTCATCAGGTTTTTCATGTCCGGTTCTTCAGGCGAACGGTGCTCGGTAAAATACGAAATCCTTTTTATTTTCAGCTCGCTATTCCCGTCTTCAATAAGGTTATAAACAGCGCAATTATGTTTCGCTGGGAATACAGTTCCAGTCAATTCTTCTCTGAATTGAACCCGTAAAACAACCGCGACAGCTTTATTCTTCTCGTCGATAATCATATCCTCTGGTTTTAACTCCTCCAGAAGACCGGGATGCACCATAGTATTCAGCAGACCCTCGCGGTCATCCGGACGTTTTACGTTCAACATATATGAAATAAATTGGAGGTCTTGGGAGAAATATTTCTCCATGTTCGGCACTTTCTTCGGGTCTCCGTTGTACCTGTTAAACTCTGTGAAATAGCTTTCAAACCATTTCCGGATGTTATCATGTGTAAACTCCATACTTTATCACCCCCTAGTTCGTTTATATCATAAAATACCAGAACTTTCGAATATATACAAATCAACCAACGTGTATCTTATTTTTTTCAGATTGTTAAAATCTCAGGGCGACGCGCGATGAAATTCGGGAGACGACACTCATATTATGACCTGCCCTATAACTCGTTCGGATATAAAGCCTCAGGCTTCATAGGTGAGGATGCTTGTATCTTTAACTCTGTAAGTGTTATCCTACCTAGGGGTAGTCATGTATCAGTAGTAGGTAGCATTAGGACTGGGTTCACTCATAAATAAAGCATGAACGTGGCTACCTTGGATACAGATCTTTATGTCGGATGCGAGGTTTGCGTCAAACGATGTTTCTTTAACGCTATCGAGATGCGATTGACCATGGACTCGGATAAGAAAAAGGCACACATCCTTGAAGAAAACTGCATGGGATGTGGCTCCTGTATTGTCGGGTGTAAGCAGAATGCGCTTACATTTGAGCTGGTGCGACCACCTGAGCATATACCGAGTCGACCCCCAGATCTTATGGATTTTTCGGCAATGCCCGGTATAACCATCGTAAGAGAAGGCACACTCAAGTAAGGGAACCTTCAGGGCCGCCATTTTCCAAGCCTGGTGGAGCTAAGTGGACGGAACAAAGAACCTTTAGTTTGGTTTTTAAAATCACCACCTAACTCCCTCGCGGCCTACATTCTAAAAATATAGTATTCCAGAGATAAGTGGTGAAAGATTATTCTATTGGTTAATCTAATAAAAAGACAAAAGTAAAATGTGATTTAGGAAAAGGCTGGATATTCCATTCGGGGAAATATCCAGCTCATATCTAATATGAATATTATAATCAGTATTATGCCTTTCCAATTCTGTACATTTTTGTGCCACACGATGGGCATACACCTTGAGTAGCCGGTTTACCATTCTTCATCTTGATAGCTTTTGGGTCTTTCATTTCCTTTTTAGATCTACACTTAACACAGTATGCTTGTACCATTTGGCACCCCCTTAATAATTTGTTTAGAACAATATAATATCTAATCTGAAATATCAAGAATCGATGTAAAATGGTTCTGCTCGGTTGTGGTTGGTTGTCCTCAAGCGTTATTAGTATTCTAGCTTAATTCTTTCCCAAGTCAGTTTCGGGGATAATAGATGACAGGTTAATTTTTCAAGCTTTGGTCTTCTGCCGTGTAGTGAAGCTTTTAAATAGACGGGTGTTTTGGAGGTGCTAATTATTTCGGTTGTGAATTGAATCAATAGCGAGATTAATTGTAATTCCTGTAGTCCTGTTAAACCAGTCTGCTTTTTTCCCGAATCCACCAGACTGATATCTTGTTTGCAACAATTAACTTCGCATGTAACTTCGTAGCTTCCCAGTCTTCTGTAATCCAAACTGCGTAGTGTTCACCGTTTTTTCCTAACCACTCAATTATTTCTGGGTCTTCCACGCTTCTCTTGCCATACTAGACACAGATGTTACGATAAAAATACATACATCCCGATGTTTACATTACTTTACAATCTCAACTGCCATACCTACATTGGTTCACGCCCAAGATTGAAGCTATTTGTATTTGTTGACAGCTGCACAAGTTAGCACTACAATGAAGTTCTAAAATGTGAAAGCTAATTTTCTAGCGGTCTTTATACTGGAGAGGAATAAGGTATGTACTTAAGACCGAACATAATTCTGATTGAGACTTCCGTTTCTAATCATTTAAATGACCCAACACGCATAGACTGATTAATATACCGGGGGGAGAGCTTACGATGAGAGATAAAGACAAAACGAAAGAGCAGCTCATAACCGAATTAACTGTGCTTCGTCATCGGGTTACTAAAATAGAGACATCAGAGATGGCGTTCCTTAAGTTGGTGGGTCACTTACACGAACGTGCCAAAGAACTGGCCTGTATTTATATTATTGCTCAGATTATAGATGACCCGGATATTACTTTGGACAAAATCTATCACCAAGTTGTCGATGCACTTCCGAGCGGGTGGCAGTATCCAGAGATTGCCCGTGCGAGAATAGTTATCGGTGACAAGGAATTCTGTCCATTGAGCTATATGGATACAAAGTGGAAGCTATCTTCGGATATAGAAGCTCACGGTGAAAAAGGTGGTACCGTAGAGGTCTGTTATTTAGAACAAAAGCCCGAAATGAATATAGGGCCGTTTCTAGACGAAGAGTGGCTATTACTTTCAATTATTGCTGGGCGGCTTGGAAGACTTATTGAGCGCAGGCAGGCAGACTGACCTACTTTCCAAAGCCTAGTCCAGTTATCATGCAATAACGTTTGAACATTTGGCTATTTTGTCCGATGGTAACTAAACCTTACCGGTATTTCTTAGGAACAATAAGTCACTAGGTTAAATTTCAAGAACCAGCTAACATGTGGGTAATCCCAGAGGGGGTCAATTAACAATAAAAAGAAAAGCCCCCCTTTATCCGGTGAGGCTTCATTTGTCACTTTAAAAGTATGCTACAGCAGGTAAGTAGAGATATTTTTACTTTATAGCTGTTTGCTTAACCATCCTTCGTTTTCTTACGACATGCCGTCGTGGTCGCTGCGGGAGGTGTGATTCTCTGGTCGGCGCCGGACTGTTGTAATCAAAGTCTTGAAGTGTCAAACGCTCCAGCGGCGCGTTGAGGAGCCGCTCAAGAGCGCTTATTTTATCCGCGTCGGCTTGGGTCACAAAGGTCAACGCGTCGCCGCTTTTCTCGACTCTCCCGGTACGGCCGATGCGATGGATGTAGTCATCCGTAGTTTCGGGCATATCGTAATTGATGACGTGAGAGATACGCAAGACGTCGATGCCGCGAGCGGCGATATCTGTCGCTACCAGAATTTTAATCGAGCCGGTACGGAAACCTTCGAGCGCGGCCTGTCGCCGGTGTTGGGGGAGGTTGCCCTGTAGTGAGGTAACTCTATGTCCGGCTCTTACCAGCTGCTGGGCCACGCGTTCGGCGCGGTGTTTGGTACGGGTAAAGACAAGCACCGAATCCGTTTTAGTCTTCTTTAGTATTTCTTTCAGCAGCGCCGTCTTGAGGTGCGGCTGTACCGGGTAAATAGCATGTGACACCGTTTTCGCCGGTAATGTATTGCCGATTTGTATGGTGACGGGGTCGTGCAGGATTTCACGTGCCAGTCGCCGGATACCGGCGGGCATGGTGGCCGAGAAAAGCAGGGTCTGCCGCCCGTTCATGATACACGCCAAGATATTACGAATATCGGGTAAAAATCCCATATCGAACATCCGGTCGGCCTCGTCTATGACGAGGATTTCCAAGCTGGATAAACTTATTGTCCCTTTCCAAAGGTGGTCAAGTAAACGGCCCGGGCAAGCCACGACGATTTCCGTCCCGATGCGTATGGCTAGGCTCTGCTGTTCCATACTCATCCCGCCGTAGATAGCCACACTTCGCACTCCGGTTTCGCTTCCCAGGCCGGTGATAACCTCGCAGATCTGCTCTGCCAGCTCGCGTGTGGGCGAGATTATCAGAGCCCGAACGTGGCCCTGAGGATTTTGTTGTAGCCGATGTAAAATCGGCAATACGAAAGCGTCTGTCTTACCGGTGCCGGTCTGGGCCAGCCCAATGACATCCCTCCCCTGCATAATCGGGGGGATGGCCTGTAATTGAATCGGTGTAGGTACGGAATAACCGAGCGCACGTACACCAGCCATGACGCTCGGATGGAAATTAAAGGTATCGAAATTCATTAAACTCCTTGGTTAAAATGCGAGTCAAGAGCCTAAATTATTAGTCAAGTGGCTCAAATCATTTGATATTTTCTTTCTCTTCTGCTATTCGACCTATTATTATTTCCCATATTGGAAAATACCGCCACGTTTTTATTTGAAAGGGGCAAGGCCTCAACGACATTAATAACCCGGTTTCTCAGTCTTTTCCCTTCAAGGTTGGCAATCGCGGTAGCGCCCTCGGATTTCAAGACCATTTCAACGTATCCGTAGCCCCTCGGTTGACCGCTGCCGATATACCTGTCATTCATAATGGTGACGGATATCACTTCCCCAAAGTCCGTGAACTCTTTGCGTAGTTCATCTTCGGTCGTTTCGAGCGATAGGTTGCCCACATAGATATTCATGGTACCCCCATTTTGACAAACCGGTCAGGCAACCCGATTTATTACGGGTGAGCCAGCCACGGATCAGGCAACTGCCGGTACGATTTCAAGTTACCGGGTTGTCTAGTATCTTCGCTGTCTGCCCCCACCCGACCGACCGCCTCTATTACCACTGTAGCCACCGCTCCGCTGGTTGCCATAGGAACCGCCGCCCCGGTTGTCCGGACGGGGGCGGGACTCATTGACCACAATAGTCCGGTCTTTCAACGTTTTGCCGTTAAGCCCGGTGATGGCGGCTTCGGCCTCGGATTTTGATGCCATTTCCACGAAGGCGAAGCCCCTGGGCCGCCCGCTGACCTTGTCGGTGGGAATAGCCACGGATTCCACCTTGCCATAAGTACCGAATTCCGCTGACAGTTTATCCTCGGTAACATCATAGGCCAGATTGCCCACATAGATTTTCATAATTTGTCCCCCTTTTATCCCGAATTTTGTTCCCGGTTCCGCTTAATAGCCCTGTCGACGCCTCCGTTGTGCGTTCTTCTTGGCTTTGATGCGGGCTGCCTCACTCTTCGGTATAAAATGGCGGTTGGCTTTTACTTCCCGCAGGATGCCACTCATCTGCACCATCTTTTGGAAGCGGCGTAATAATGATTCCTGTGATTCACCTTCATGTATTGATACTTCTAAAGACAAAACTCGAATTTACCCGAGTCACATCCGGACCGGTTGCCCGGCCCGGATGTGCTTCTGGCTTAACTTCACTTATCTACTCGGTCTGATTTTACGATAACAATCGCTGCAGTAAACCGGCTTATCACCACGAGGCTGAAAGGGGACTTCGGTACTTTTACCGCATTCGGCACATGTGGCCGGGAACATCTGGCGCGGGGCTCCGTAACTGCTGTTGCCGTAGCGTTCTGATTTCCTCGACTGGCGGCATTCCGGACAGCGTTTGGGCTCGTTGGTATAACCTTTAGACTGATAGAACTCCTGTTCCTCAGCGCTAAAGGTAAACGTGGTACCGCAATCGGAGCACTGGATGGACTTGTCCTGAAAACTCATTGGATGGCCTCCTCTCTTCACAATCAGCTAGAGTTCGGGTCATCCAAACTTGATATAAATCTAAGGGGATTCTAAGAATCCTAAAATAACCTAAACTTGAACTTATCTTCAATTATACCATAAAAGCAATACTTATGTAAATAATGCTCTCGTGAGGAGGCAATATTCTAATAGAAGGCTGGCTACCAGGCAAGAATATTTAACAAAACGTCATTATGTGTGATTCTTAGTCGCTTGCTGCCCAACGTTCATATGAAACCGATTACCTATACGCCATACGTCTCTGGAAGGGGACAAACGCAGTGTTTATACTTTGGATGACACCCGAGGAAAGGCGCAATCCAAATATCATTGGCGATAGCCGACGTCGTCGTATTGCTCGAGGTAGTGTAGTAAAGCCACAGGATGTCAATCAACTCCTCAACCAATTCCAGCAGATACAAAGGTTGATGAAGATGGGGGCAAGCGATAAGCTACCCAAGAATTTGACTGGGATATTCAAGTAGTCTTTTATTCGAGGTAATCCAGCAGTTTTCGGCTGCGGCTGGGGTGGCGCAATCTGCGTAGTGCCTTGGCTTCGATCTGGCGAATCCGCTCTCTAGTTAAGTTAAACTCCTTGCCCACCTCCTCTAACGTGCGACTTCGTCCGTCCTCGAGACCAAATCTGAGTTGGAGTATTCGCTGCTCACGAGGAGTAAGTGTCTGAAGCACACCCACGATTTGCTCCTTCAAGAGTTGATTGGATGCGGCGTCAATTGGTGGCAGGGCGTTTCTATCCTCTATAGAGTTACCCAGGGGACTGTCTTCCTCTTCATTGATGGGTGAATCCAGCGATATCGGCAACCGTGATACTTTGACAATCTCTCTAACCTTATCTGAAGATATTTCCATCTCCTTGGCGATTTCACTAGAGGTGGGATCCCTTCCATATTCATGGCCCAAACGACGGCTTACTTTCAGCAGTCTATTGACGGCGTCAACCACATGAACTGGAAGGCGTATGGTACGGGACTGGTCGGCTATAGATCTCGTAAGAGCCTGGCGAATCCACCAGGTGGCATACGTACTGAATTTGAAACCTTTACGATAATCGTATTTCTCAACGGCTCTCATTAGCCCGATATTTCCCTCTTGAATAAGGTCAAGTAGCGCAATGCCCCGTCCAATGTGTTTCTTGGCAACGCTGACCACCAGACGTAGGTTGGCCTCGATAAGATGCCTCCCTGCTTTTTGGGCTTCACACTCGATATTGGCAAAGTAAGCGGCGAATTGCTTTTCATAAGACCGCAGGGAACTGAAGAAGGCAATGTCTGTTATCAGCTTATCAATGTAAGTGAGAGAGACATTATCTCCGATAGCATCGAGGACTTCCTTTGGTAGCAACTTACTATCTACCGAGAGATTAACAATAAGCTGTTCTGCTTCTACCATAGACTTATTTAGCTTGGTAGCAACAGTCTGAACCAACTGCTGGTCAAGAGTGTTACCAATTTTATCTTGCAATTCGATGCTGGCACTATCTTTTAAATTGGTTGTTGGGGTTAGATCAAATTGCTTTTGGAGGAGGGGCACCACAGAAGCGGCCTGCCCCAGCTCTTTGAGTATTGTAAGTACTATCTCAGCTGCCGAAGGAGCCCTTCCGAATCGCTTTGTGTGTTGTTGTCTTATCCCTCTGATGCATTTGCCCAACTCCACATTTTTGGCTAGGGCCCTCTCATCCTTAGCAGTGAGGAGACGCACCCTACCAATCTCATGGAGATATATACGGACTGGGTCATCTGTTATTTCCGGTTCTACTAATCCTTCTGGAGGCGTTTCTATTTTTAAATCTGCTGTTGGTTCGGGCTTCTCAGCCCCCAGTTCTTTAATTTTCTCCCACAGTTCAGTCGGTTCGGTTATATTTTCACTCACCAACTCTTCATCGGATCCAGTAGAAGAACTGTATATGGTATCTGATTCTAAACCAGTTACCGTTGCAGTTTCGAGAATGCCCCGTTCGCTGGCAATCCCCATGCTCTTGCAGCCTCCTTTCGTAATTACTCATTCTTGATGATTAGCCCTGACGTGCTTCGGCTAGAATGAAATCGTCAATGGATTTAATATCGCCCACAGCTTTAGCTAGCTCGTAGCCTAGAACACAGTCATTGCAAAGCCTGTAAGGGCCGTAACGGGCTGATCCTACCAGCGGCTTGACCTTCCGGCAGTTGTCACAGATTACCATGGTCTGGGTAGATATCCCCGCCCGCATATGCTCCAGTCGTAGACTGCGTATCCTCTCGGTTATTACTTTCCTTTCATTGTCAGCTAGCTTGCCCATTGCCGTAATTCACGCGAGCGACTTCAAAATCGCCTTAACTTAGGACTTGCGCTTGTCCAAATCGTCTAAATCAAGGGTGTTGATAAAATCGGTGAAAGCCGACATCCTTCTCAATTCTTCGTCGCTAACACTCTTGCTGTCAGCCCCCTCCTTCTCCTCCTCAGAAATAGGTTTTCCTGTCTCCTTATCTAGCAGGATGCCTGCTTTATCTAAAACTGCCTCCTCAATATAGACGGGCGCATCAGCTCTTACTGCCAGTGCTAGGGCATCGCTGGGGCGAGAATCAACTTCCATTTGTCCGCCCTCTACATTAAGGATGATTTTGGCATAAAAAGTATCGCTTTTAAGATCATTGATGACAATATAGTTGAGAGTAGCACCCAAGGCATCAATGACCGAGTGTAACAAGTCATGACTTAAAGGTCTCGGCACAGTAGCCCCTTGCATTTTTACCGCTATGGCATCGGCTTCAGCGGGACCAATCCAGATAGGTAGATAACGCTCTGCTGCTTTCTCTTTCAAAATCACGACACGCTGATAGTTCACGAGACTGACTCGAATACTATCGATTACCATCTGGATCATCGCTACACTCCCCCGGAGTTAAACTATTTATCTTCACCATTTGTTTTCTCCACTAAACTCGCTGGCTAGGCTTGCCGGGCCTCCAGCCTCCCTATTACTCTCATACAAAACCAAAAGCGGCACGGATAATCGCCAAATCAGCGATATCAATGCCCCTACTTCATCCGCTCATCTCCTAAAAGAAGTTTTACATTGCTTTTCGGGTTACTGCAAGTCTCGTAATGCGAGCATAGTTCAATCGCATGGCGTTGTCAAACCCTTCCCCAATCAGAGACTTTGCTTGAGATTGTTCTCTATTTCAATTGTGATGTAACAGTAAGCCAAATTGTGTTTCCATTGACAATGCTAGGAAAATGATTTATTGTTCATACCACAATTGTCATGAAGGGAGGTGAGTTCATGCAAGCATATTGCTTAAAGTGCCGAGCCAAGAAGGAGATGAAAGATGCCAAAAGCATAACCATGAAGAATGGTAAACCAGCGACTCAGGGTGTATGCCCCACCTGTGGCACAAAGATGTTCAGAATTGGAAAGGCATAGCACTGAATATAATATACAGATAAAATATGGGCTGGATATTTTTACGAACAGAATATTCAGCCCTTTTCTACATCACATTTCATCTGATTGTTGAGCAGTGGGTGTGAAAAAAGGAACCTTTTTATAGGACAATGCGGCCTCATTTCCAGGGGTAAACATTTACTAATGGACAAAAAAGTGTATTGTCGGATAACAATCGCTTGGATTGTTACTTCACTGCACAAAAGCTTAAATTGTTACCTCAGTGATAAAAAGGTTCCTTTTTAGTCTCCCAGGCAGAGAGATTTGACTCTATACAGCTTCCGCCAGAAACACGGATGAATCCATAAAATATCCCATTATTGTTTTTACAGTTTACAACATGAGCTTTTATGGGTACGATGAAAAATCAAACAGCAAGATAATCCGTTTCTGGGCTTGTATTTATTATCTTCCGGGGTGAAGGTGTGTTAGATGAGACACTTATTACTAAACAATATGAATTTTGATCTAGCTAAACAGCGTGACTCTCACGTGAAATTCTGATAACTGACGTTTTTTAGTTATATATTCCAAATTCTTCAATAGCTTCTATCATTGCGCATAGGTTATCCGGATTACCCTTGTCTATGCTGGCCCCTCCGGTAAGGATGAAACCACCACCCTTACCGCATACCTCTATGAGTTTTCGGCAGTATTCTTTAACCGCCTGAGGCGTGCCGGTACACAACAACGAAGTGGGCACATTCCCAACGATACAGGCAGAGTCCCCAAGAACTTCTTTAGCTCTGAACATATCCGTCTGGTCGAAATGCCACATTACCTTACCCCGAGGTAGGTCTTTAATGATTTTCAACCGGTTGTTATATCTTCCTTCGGCAAAGAGCATAGGTATACACCCCTCGTTTATCAGTCCTAATATTACCTTCTTCAGTGTCGGCCAGTAGAATTTTTCAAACTGCTCGTCAGACATGAAGGTATCGTCTCCTTTGTGGAGAGCGAAAAATACAACGGGCCGTCCGGAAGCATTAGCCATCTGCACTCCGATTTCGATATTCATCGACGTCAGCATTTCCATCGTTTCCAGGAGTTTGTCAGGTTGCCGGTACATGTCCATGACGATTCCCTTAGTACCGCGTAAGGTATCGGCCAGGATATCGAACGGAGCGTGGGACTGACCACCCATGAAACTGGGATATCCAGCCGCTAATGCCATCTGATGAAACTCCATTATCGGCTTTTGCCAATCGGCAATCTCTTGTCCGTAATCGATTATAGCCTGGAGGGCTGCCCGGAAATCCGGCATTACCGCTGGACCCAGAAACCTATTGGGCATTCCCAAGATATGGGGAAGAGGTGAGAAATGAACGAAAGGCGCCAGTGCTCCCAGCGTACGCGGCAGGTAATACCGCAGGCAAAAATCCGACGGGTCTTTTAATAAGATATCATATTCATCGGCCTTCATGTATTCATCCTCGACGAATTGCTGTATGGTGGCATCATCCGGCAGGCCGTGCCCGGGCCATCTAGAAGAAATACTGTTAATTATTTCCGATGCTTTTCCCGATGGTACCATGGCGGGACTGGAGAATGTATCTGCCTTGAATTCGTTAAAAAATTTACAGTAGGCCTGGCAGAGTCTTTCATTATCGTCCATGGCTTCTTTCAAAGTCATACCCGCATAATAGAGCGGGAAAGTACCAGCTGGTAAGATAAGCGGTACACGGTCGGGTTCTTCAAGCGATAAAACCTTGATAAACCGGTTTACCCTTTTCTTATATCCTTCTTCGGCTTCCGGGCTGTCGAATTTAACGTTTGCTGGGGAAAGCCACTGCTGGAATCTTGCGGCACGCTTTTCATCAGGTGTTTGCTCAGTAGTTTTCATTTCCCTTATTTTTTTAACTCCTAAATTACATACTTAAGCGAATATATCACAGGAACAGATTAGATACAAATTGGTTTTTAGAAAAACTATTGAATTCTTATTATTTGTGCATTTGTGTTAATATGTTGGTCACATGCTACAAAATGATGTAAAATCGGTACCAATGAATGGTTAACTGTGTTGCTTTTAAAGATGAATAGGCACATAATGACCGATATCGGGTAATTTTTATAAATCAGGAAAGTTGAATAGATAATTCACAAAGGAGGCAAAGCAATTGACTACATGGCATGATTATTTTAAAGAACAAGGTCATGCACCGGATTGGCCGTATCCTATCCGCTTCGACCAGGAGCAGGAAATCGATGCCGACGTCCTGGTGATTGGAGGCGGTATCGCCGGTTGCTGGGCGGCCATAAGCGCCGCCAGGCAGGGGTTAAACGTGGCTCTGGTGGAAAAGGGTGATACTATCAGGAGCGGCGCCGGAGGCCCGGGATGCGATCACTGGTGTAATGCTCCCGCGAACCCTTTATCCAATGTAGACACGGATGAGTGGGCAGAGCACATGGCCGACCGTCCCTACTGCAACGGTATCGGCATCCAGATCCAGTGCCGGGAGGACTATGATTGTCTGCTTGAACTGGAACAAATGGGCGGCAAAGTTAGAGATACCGATGATGAATACAAGGGCGCTGAAGGCCGGGATGAAAAGAGTAAAATCATGTTTTCCCCACGCTATACTCGAGTACATAGCTATCTCGCTTCAGCCGAGACAGATGAAGACAAAATGAAATTCTATCAGGCGGACCATACCAGGAACAACGTGGTAATACGAGTCTGGGGGTCCACTTTTAAACCCGCCCTGAAAAAGGAATGCAAGCGTCTGGGAGTCAAGATTTTCGACCGCGTGGCAGTGACCAGCCTGCTGACCGAGAACGGAGTCCAGGGCGCCCGGGTAGTCGGGGCCACCGGCGTCAACAACCGTACCGGTGAATTCATGATTTTTAAATCTAAATCGGCTATCCTCGCCACCGCCGGAGCCGGGTCGATATGGCTGATAAGCACCGAATTAGGCGGGTATTCCAACATGATGTCCCGGGCAATTACAGGCGATGGCACCGTCATGGCCTGGAGAGCCGGGGCCGAACTGACCACGATGGAAGCCGCTGGAGTCCTGCGTATTGCTACTGGCTATAAGCACAAGTGGTATACCGGGGCGGGCGACGCCAGTTATGAGAATGTCCCGATCGTCGATGCCAACGGTAAAAGGGTGCCGTATCCTATCCAGGGTTGGGTTGATTGGGGAGCGATGATGCCGGTGCCTGATGTCGAGCAATCTATCCGGGATGGCATCCTTAAAGGCGAATATGCGCTGCCGTTCTACGGCGATTTCCCGTCCATGCCGGAAGTCGAGAGAAATGCCACCTGGAAACTGATGCTGGGAGAAGAATCTACCACTAAAATTATTATCAAAACTTTCAACGATGCCGGCTATGACCCGAGCCGGGACTTACTCCAGAGCTACAAATTTATCGAGGGCAACAGTCCACCGCAATGGGGAGATGCCGGTCACGGCGGCGGCATCCTGGTCGACTGGAACTTGAAGACTACCATCGATGGGCTGTATGCCGCCGGAATGCAGACGTTTTCTCCCGAGGACCACAGTTATGCGGCGGCCACGGGCAGGTACGCCGGCCGAAAAGCCGCAGCCTATGCCCGGGAGGTCGGTGAGTCTAAAATATCCCGCGAACAGATAGCCCTTGAGAAAGCCCGGGTTTACGCCCCCATCAAGCGTACCGACGGCATGGAGTGGAAAGAGTTGCACGCCGGTATCTCGAGAGCCATGCAATATTACGTCAGCGAATTCAAGACCGAATCTCTTCTTAATATGGGCCTCGATACCCTGCGAAGAATCGAGGAGGAATCGGTGCCTCAACTCTTCGCTATGGACCCCCATAAGCTGATGCGTAGCCTGGAAGACTTGAGTCTCTTAACTTACGCTCAAATCATCATTCACGCTTCGCTGGCGCGTAAGGCCAGCAGTGTCCCGCTGAACTTCCGGAGAATAGACTACCCGACTCTCGACCCGCCGGAGTGGAGGAAGTTCCTTACGATTAAGCAGGAAAATGGCAAGGTCAAAACCGGGGAACTGCCCCTGGCATTCTGGGGGAACATGAAGGAACAGTATGAAGCCTATAATAAAGACTATACCGGTGTATATAAAGGCAAATGATAGTATCAAAATCAACATTATACCTTTTAAACGCACTGGTTTTTGGAGGAAAAGATGCCTAAAGAAAAAATAAGCGCCATTCCAAATGTTACCACACCGAGTGCTCCGGTAGTTTTTAATCCTGATATCTGCGATGGCTGCAACACCTGCGTGGAAGTCTGCCAGATAGACGTGTTCATACCCAATCCGGAGAAAGGCAAACCGCCTATCATATTGCATCCTGATGAATGCTGGTATGGCGGCTGCTGTGTTAATGATTGCCCACGTCCCGGGGCTATCACATTCAAGTGGGCGCTACAACACCGGGGGTACTGGAAAAACAAGGCCACCGGGGAAATCCATCAAATCTAGCCGCTTAGATTTTGGATATATTACCAGTAGTACGGATGATAACCAGTATAAGGAATTAATATCCTCGGTTTGGATCTTTATTCGAAAGGGCATAATACTTAGTGAAAACTGATAAGAAGCTAACTACAATAGAGTAGAGTCAAATCGCCAATTTTCTTGACTTTTGTACGAAAAAGGATATAAAATTACGCACCAAATAGATAACACACATTATTATATATGCAAATATGAAAATAAATCATATTATTTTGTTGAATACATACGGTCAAAATTTCACGCTAATCAAATGTGAATGGATAATATAGATGTAGGGATTGAAAACCAGTGCCACCTGTATTACTTAAGGTATGATATGAGTTTTCAATGAGAAGGGGGTGATATGTATTCGGGATAATAGACTAAAGTTGGTTATCTAGAATCCATAAAGGAGTAAATGGAATAATGAAAAAAATAGTATTTATTTCTCTTGCATTTATCTTAGCGAGCATGTTAGTTTTCTATGGTTGTGGCGAGCCAGAAGAAACAACAACTGCTCCAACAACTGCTCCAACAACAGAACCAACCACCGGGGGACCGCAGTATGGTGGCACTCTGAGGTGTATTGCGGGTGCTATTCCCAATGTTCTCGGTTACCCACCGGAGAAAGCGCCGTCGGATAACTTTTACATGCTTCCCGTCATAGAACATTTATGTGAGTGGGGGGACAATATGGGGAACTTTGACCCGGTGCTGGCCGAGTCATGGGAAGCTGATCCGGAGGCCTTGACCTTCACCTGGCACCTGAGAGAAGGTGTCAAGTTCCATGATGGAACACCCTGGAATGCCGAAGCTCTCCGATGGAACTTCCAGATGGGGATTGACAGTGGCACGCTATCTGATGCTGCATCCATCGACTCCCTTGAAGTTGCTGATGAGCATACTCTCGTGATGCATCTTAACAACTTCAATTGGTACATGCTCGAAAGCTGGGGATTACTTTCGCCGATTTCGCCAACAGCCTATGAGAACTCTGGTGCCACTGAGGAAGAGCGCATAACGTGGGCACGCGCCAACGCTGTAGGCACGGGTCCTTATACAGTCGACGAGTGGCAGCGGGACGACCATATCAGATTTGTTAAAAACGAGAACTACTGGCAACCAGGTTTGCCGTATCTTGATGCCATCGAAATCAGTTATATACCCGATCCCATGATAGCTGCCGCTAAGATAGAGGCGGGCGAAGCTGATATATGGTTCGCTGTGTCTTCAGTGCAGAATATACTTAATTTACAAGAACAGGGTCTAAAAATAAACTGGGGACCCGGTATGTTCCAGACAATCCTATTCAACTCCAGTGATCCTGAATCATATTTTGCCGACAAGTTAGTGCGTGAGGCAGTCGAATACGCCATTAACCGTACCGAGCTCGCCGAGATGCTGGGACAGGGGTTGTATGAACCACTTTACCAGATGGCTTCATCAACATGGCCAGCTTACGTAGAGGGTTACAACCCCAGACCGTATGATGTGGATAAAGCCAGAGAGCTACTGGATCTAGCGGGTCTCCCCAATGGCTTTGATACCACCCTGCTCATCACAGAAACGGGAACAGATGCGGGCTCTGCTATAAAGGCTTATCTGCATGAAGTCGGTATTGAAGTTGAGCTGGATGTTGCCGACCTAGGTAGATATTTTGGGTCAGTTTTCGGTTCCGGCTGGAGCGACATGGTTTATACCGCTTCCGGCATTAATCCGAGTGCCACCGATGTTTTTGTACACTACGGCCCTGAACCGATGACCTTCAGAACAGGCAATATCTGGAAATCACCCGAATATCTGGCTCTCTGTAACGAGGCACTTGATCCCACAAAGTACAATAGTATTGTCGCTGCCATACCCAAGATAAAAGAGGCGGTAAGACAAGCTGGAGAGGATGCCATGATTCTCCCACTTTTCAGGACGGCCGAATGTGCAATAATGCAATCCTACGTTTATACTGATTACCCGATGATTCACGGCATCATCTGGACCCCGCAAGACGATTGGATGGAAGAGCACTAATTAGTCAAAATAAATAAAGCCGGGTGGTTCATTAACATTTCTATGGAAAGAAAGTAGTGAGTCACCCGGCACTCGTATTTGATAAGAAGTAATAATTCCGAAGAACCAGGCTGTTATTATTTACAGGGATTTACGCAATCCTGAGGGAACCATTTAGATTCCTGTCTAGTAAAGTATGGTAATGCGGCCTAAGGTTTGTTATGACGACATATATCATACGGCGACTGATACAGGCAGTATTTGTTCTTATCCTGGTGACACTGATGGTATTTTTCGTCATGCGTTTGCTGCCCGGCGACCCCATCGTTATCTACGTAGCTCAAACTGCCCAGCTGGAAGCTATGCCCCCGGAAATGATTGACCAACTCCGGCAACAGTTTGGCCTGGACAAGCCGTTACATATACAGTACATCAACTGGATTGGTAACATCTTCCAGGGAGACTTCGGCGAATCAATATTCTACCATGAGAAAGTGGGTAAGCTCATGCTGGAGAAATTCCCTGTGACACTACACATCGGCATTGTAGCTATGGTACTTGGCGCCGTCTTAGGTCTAGCAGCGGGATTACTTGCGGCCATAAGACGCGGTAAATGGCTGGATAAAATAATCACACCGTTGACATACATTGGTATTACTATCCCTATTTTTATGTTGGCAATATTGCTGATATACTCTCTTGGCCTCAAGCTCAGCTGGCTCCCTATTACAGGCTACACCTCGCCCTTTGAGGATTTCTGGTTGAGCACCAGGCAACTAATCATGCCCGTAATCTGCTTGGCTGTTTTCAGCCTAGCAGCTAATGCCCGTCAGATGCGGTCAAGCATGCTTGAGGTTATCGCGCAGGACTATATCCGCACGGCCTGGGCTAAAGGATTAAGTGAGCGTGTAGTGGTAGTAAAACACGCCATGAAAAACAGCCTTATCCCGGTAATTACTCTGATAGGACTCGGTGTTGGCATGGTATTTGGCGGTTCCGTTATCATCGAGACGATATTTGCTATTCCTGGTGTTGGTCGTTTAATGGTCAGTAGCATATTCGGTCAGGACTACGTGGTAGTACAGGCCATCACCTTCGTCATGGCCGTAATTGTGTTGCTGGTCAATCTGATTGTCGATATTTCCTACGGATGGTTAGACCCAAGAATACGGTATGGCTAATAGAGATAAAACATGGTAGAAGAAAAAAGTATCACAGGCTTTGAAGAAGCTCCACCGCCTCTCAGTGAATGGCGCCGCTTCCGGAGGGTTTTTTTCTCACGCGGGGTTGTTGTGTTCGGACTCATCGTATTAGTTCTACTCCTTTTGGTTGCCGTCTTTGCACCGTGGATAGCCCCTTACGACCCATACGAAATGGGTGTGGGAAAATCTCTAGAGAATCCCAATGCGCAACATTGGTTGGGTACTGATATCATCGGTCGAGATACCCTGAGCCGACTTATTTACGGTTCACGGACGGCACTTATGGTAGGATTTATATCCGTCGGGATTGCAGGGATATTCGGTATACCACTAGGTATCATCGCTGGATATCTCGGAGGATTTACCAATTCGATTATTATGAGAGCTATGGACGCTCTATTGTGTTTCCCGATGCTGATACTGGCTCTTGTTTTGGCAGCTGTTCTCGGGGGCGGAATTCAGAATGTTATTATCGCTCTGAGCGTAGCGACACTACCCGGATACGCCAGGGTAGCGTGTGGCGTGACTTTGAGCATCAGAGAAAATGACTATATCCTCTCTGGACAGGCTATGGGTTCTAGCGATAAACGTATTATGCTCAAACACATATTACCTAATGCCTTCCCACCGCTTATCGTCTTGATGACCATGCAGCTAGGAGCCCTCATCTTGGCTGAGGCCGGTCTTAGCTTTATCGGCATCGGCATTGAGCCGCCGGGAGCCGCCTGGGGTGCCATGGTTAATACCGGCCGTAATTATCTTCGGACTAACCCTGAATTAGCTTTTGCACCATGCCTTGCTATCATGCTGGTTGTCTTTGCTTTTAACATGGTAGGCGATGGATTGAGAGACGCTCTTGACCCGAGGCTGAGAGGGCTAATATAGTGAGGAGCAGAGTATGACAGAGCTCTTGAAAGTAAACAACCTGGCAACCCATTTCAAGACGGAGAGCGGGCTGGTCAAGGCCGTCGACGGCGTTTCCTATTATATCGATGAGCAGGAAATCGTCGGGATTGTAGGTGAAAGCGGCTGTGGCAAATCAGTCAGCCAGCTTTCGGTAATGCAGTTAATCA
>Ga0315555_1000360_pt1 | contig 31376 bp, 30 predicted proteins | sample SalMarSW160380MG_FD_202113 | JGI IMG/M metagenome (GOLD analysis project Ga0315555, IMG submission 202113) | Salt marsh sediment microbial communities from the Plum Island Ecosystem LTER, Massachusetts, United States - Salt Marsh Sediment SW1603-80 ... | reverse complement strand
GGTTGGTTCAGTATGGTAACCAGTATATTCTCCAGGATCATCATAATCTCCATCACCGTTAAAATCATAGACACCCATGATTTCTTCGTAGTTAGTGAGACCATCTCCATCGATATCAGCATCAGCATATGGGATAAATCACTAAATTGTGCTTCTTCTACATAGAGTGTGTAATAGTATATTTGACTAGCAAGAACAGAAGACAATCTCTCTTTGTTATTTACAAGTTTTGCTGATAAATACTTGAGAATAATGCCAAATGACACTTTTCCTGAGAATCCATCAACATTTCTGTATTTAGTTGAAAGAAAATAGGAATCACATGATGCTAATACAACATAAGTGTATTCTTTGGCTAAGTTTTCTACGAGTGTTAAACATTCTTTTGAGGAGGTTAAATCTCGACCATGTTCTACTAGTATCGCCCAGTTCCTTGAATTTTCAACTAGAAATCCATTGTGAAATTGTTTTACTTGACCTTTGAAGATTTTTGATATTTCATGTGTCATCAGAAATAGTATAGAAAGGTCATTTCCTTCTAGTTCACTGACTTTGGTCGCTATATAATAACGAAGGTCAATATCTATATCTTCTCTCGAAAGAAATTGTTTTATGATCGGATTAAGCGACTTTTGCTTTTTCATCTTGTCTTCCAGAAATCTATTTTCTGTATTACTGATATTATCAATATTGATGTTAGATGTTAATTCTAAATAATTACTTGAAGCCTCAGCTTTAATTTTTATAGCTTCAAAATTCGCAGATAGTAAAATTCCTACTATCAATACTGATATTATTTTTATTCTTTTTCCTTGAAAGTTCATAGTGTTGTCCTTTCGTTAAAACATATTTAAACATTCGAAATTTCACTGAAAATGGTAGTTTTTTACCTGAAAATTATAACAATTTAATTTTCTTCTGATATTTGTTTTCGTCAGAATTATTTGAAAAGAGTCTAAATAGAGTTCATAGAATAGTAACAAATGAATATAAATTCCTAATGAGAAAAATAAGTAAAAATTCCGAAACTTAAACTAGTTGTAATCACAGTTTTTTCGGAGATGCTTTGTATAGTTTTGTCTTGATAATACTCGTAAAGTGATTACAAAAATTAAAATCTCCATGAAAAAACCATTAGCTGCTGTTATAGTAGTCATATTGTTCTCAAAACTATAGTGTATTATATATGTAAAAGTATCTAATCCAGCTAAATAATCAATGTTATGGACGAAAACACTATTATTTCTAGTTAGATAAATGAATTTTTGCTTAAATAAATAATTCCAGTCATATTCCCACTTTTGATTCCCCAATTCTTCTCCCTCTAAATTGTAACTAAATAATCTATCAGAACCTTCCCCATGATCTCCATTATCACCTAAGTCAGAAACGCTAATAATAATACTATACTCCTTTATGTCGATTTTTTTCAGGTCTAAGTATCCATGATCAGAATTGATCGTTTTACTCCATTCCAGCTTCCCTTTAGTTGAGAGATATTGAAGATTTAAAGGAGCATATTTACTCCCCTCTCCTAAAACAACAGCGATACCATTTATAGATGCTGCTATCCCTTTGATGTTTTGAGGAAATTCTCTTTCCCATACAATTCTTCCATCACTTGATTTAATCTTATACAGCATATTGTGGTAGCTGAAATAACAATAATCTTTGTTATATTCAGAAACAAAATTATCTAAATCTGTCCATAATTTGATATATGTATTGAAATTTTTAGTCCAGATAAAGTTTCCATCTGCATCAAGTTTACTAAGATGATCTTTTTTCTCAAGATGGGTGGAGTTGTATAAAAAGGAATAGTATGATGTTCTGAGATAGATATTTCCCATATGAGTAACAAATAACTCACTTAAAGACACAGTTCCTTCAAAGTCAGATTCATTTAGAAACAGGTAGTTAGAAGGTGTTAATTGATTATCAAAAACATATACACTTATATCTTCACTTGATATTCCAACAAGATATAATTTTCCCTCATAATCTACCCATTTTTGAGTATACAGAAAATACGCATATCCGAAGTCCATAGAATCATTATAAACCATCTCTCCAGATGCAGAATACTTGGTTAACCAGGTCTTGCTTAAATCATCATCAGCACCATGATAAAAGAGAAGAAGGTTATCCTCATTATCGACACCAATTGATTTTACTTCCCCATTTTGTTCTACCTGCCAATCTTGCACTAAGTCTGCACTCACAAACTGTGCAGAGATTAGAATATTAATTGATATTAACAAACAAAAGATAATCGCTGATTTCTTCTTCATAATCTATCCCATAATTTCTAAATATAATACTTCTCAAATATATTTAAGTATCTTCATTTCATTTGGACTAATAGTATGATTATGTTTCTTGTATGAAGAGAAACAATAACTATGCATAATAGAAAAAAGCATTGTTATATAAAAATCTCTTGAAAAAATCTAGAAATTATAAAAAAAGGTCACAATTTAACCATAGTAGTTCACTATTTTTATAATTGAAACAGGGAAAATCTGTGGTTGGTTCTTTCTTCCTTATAATAATCAACTTTGTAAAAAAGACTTATAACTCTACTTCCGTCTTTGCTGTTCTTATAATGAAAGAACCTTCGTTATTCAAATGAGTGAGTATGCTAATTATAAGCTAGAGAAAGTAGATTTCTCAACACCTGAGCAAGCTATCTATTATATAGAAAAGTATGATAACCAGTATATTCTCCAGGATCATCATAATCTCCATCACCGTTAAAATCATAGATACCCATGATTTCTTCGTAGTTAGTGAGACCGTCTCCATCGATATCAGCATCAGCGTCAGCTACCAAAGGATTGGTTCCCCAATTGACCTCTGTGTGGTCGTCCAATCCATCAGAATCAGTATTACCATAATTAATAGGAATCGTTTTTATATACAATTTAAAATAAATTGCTATGAAAGATAGATTATTCAACTTTCATTTCTTTGTTCCTATGTTTTTTGACATAGTTAACTCTCCTAACATGTTAGTAGTAAAAAATGAAATTGTTGTTCAATATGAAACTTCTGAGGTTCCAAATAGAAAATCTCTTACAGAGAATTACAAAAACATACTCGATGGTAATTATCTAGGTCCTTTAAGATTTTTCAGTCAAGATGAAATAAATAGTGTTGATAATGTACGAAAACTTCCTCACAAAATACTTGAAAGATTCCCGAATGGTTTTATTGATTCTGAATCTATTTCAGGAAATATCTCTCCAGTGGAACATATTCATTATTTGGATTTTACGGTTTCTACTAAGAAAAATGTAACAACAATTAGCAATGTAATTTATAATGGTCGTTTCTATAAAAACGACAAACATGTCTTAGAATACACAATCCCTTATAAAATATTCAAAAGAGCAATACTTCTTAATATTTTAAATGCAGCTGAATACATTAATTTTTTTATAAAATCACCCTCTAAATCCAATTTACATGATGAAAAGCTGAAAGAATTAACTACAAAGCGCTATGGCAAAACACACACAATAGATGATTGTATGAAGACTTATTTGAGTGATTTAAGAATTTTAAGTGGTTATCCTCCATACATACCATCAAACATTCATGAACCATTATGTGATTTTTATTCACAAATAATAACTGATATAAGTAGGGGAAATTTAAAACTTGATGAGCTTTTCATACAAGGAGGTTTTTTCTTATCAGTTTTTCGTGGGTGGGATCAACCTATTTTGAGAGATTTATCCTCACAGCTTAGAAACTCAAATGAACCAATTTCTCTTATACTTCATAGAAAATTAGATTTGATGATCGAAATTCTAAGAGTTGAAAATGAAAGAAGATTAGAAATCGAACCTTGGATGTACGAAGTTTTAATAAATTGAGAATTTTCTACCTTGCTTTAGAGTTTTAGACTTTTATATTACCTTAAAATATCAATTAGCTTCCCATAAAAAATAATCCTAATTTTAGCTCTTTTTTAGTTGCTTTCTAAAGTTCTGTTTTGCAATACTGACTACAATAATCACATACATTACTAATTTCATGGAAAAACCATTGGCAGGAGTTATGGTGGTCATATTGTTCTCAAAACTAAAATGGGCAATATATGTGAAAGTATCTAATCCAGCTAAATAATCTATGTTATGAACGAAAACGCTATTGTTATTTGTGAGATGAATATGTTTTCGATCCCAGAAGTAACTCCAATATTCCCACTTTTGATTCCCCAGCTCTTCTCCATCTAAATTGTAGATAAACAATCTATCAGCTCCTTCCCCATGCTCTCCGTCATCACCTAAGTCAGAAACACTTAAACAAATACTATACTCCTTTATGTCGATTTTTTTCAGGTTTAAGTATCCATAATCAGAATTGATCGTTTTGCTCCATTGTTGAGCTCCTTTAGTTGAGAGATATTGAAGTGTTAAAGGAGCATATTTACTCCCCTCTCCTGAAACAACAGCTATACCATTTATAGATGCAGCAATTCCTTTGATGTTTTGAAGAAATTCTTTTTCCCATACAATTTTTCCATTACTCGATTTAATTTTGTAGAGCTTATTTTGATAACTAAAATAACAATAATCTTGATCATATTCTGAAACACAGTTATCTAAACGTGCTGAAGGTTTGATATATGTATGAAAGTTGAGTGTCCAGATAAAATTTCCCTCTGAATCAATCTTAAAAAGATGATCCTTTTTCTCAAAATGTGTGGAATTATAAACATAAGTATAATATGATGCTCTGAGATAGATGTTCCCGACATTGGTAATAAACACATTACATAAAGCTCCAGTTCCTTCAAAGTCAGATTCGTTTATGAAAAGATACTTAAGTGGAGTCAGAGTGTTATCATAAATAAATATGTATATGTCTTCAAAGCTATCTACTAGGTATAATTTTCCTTCATCATCCATCCATTTTTTTGTATAGAGAAAATAACCATATCCAAAGTCTAGAGAATCATTATAAACCACTTCTCCAGATATAGAATACTTGATTAACCAGGTTTTACTTAAATCATCATCAGCACCCAAGTAATAAAGAAGCAAGTTGTTCTCATTGTCAACTCCAATTGATTTTACTTCCCCATTTTGTTCTACCTGCCAGTCTTGCACTAAATCTGCACTCACAAATTGCGCTAGAATTAGAACATTAAAACAGATTAGAAAATAAAAGATAACTACAAACTTTCCCTTCATCCATTCATCACTTAGCTTCTCTATATAATATTGCTCTCAAATATTTAAATTCTTCATATAAACATTGTTTTTCATTTTTCTTCAATACCTCAGCTACACTCTTTACAATTTCTGTCGTATTGTTATACATTTCTTCTGAGAGGATTTTCTCAATAAATGTATATCCCTCTGCTGTGTATTTTGTTAAAGAATCAGTTTCAGAGAATTTTCTAATTTGATTTTCCAATTCTAGAATCTTAAAATTCCTTACTGTTCTTTCAAATCTAGTTATCATGCTGTTCTTCTAGTTACTTATCACAGCATATAAAAACTGAGAAAATAAAAGAAAATTATACAAAATGATACAAATTTTACCAAATTCTATTTTTGAGAATGGTAAAATTATTCAGATTAGAATTTTCTGTATAAAAAAATAAAATTTACCAATATTAATTCAAAACTCAACTAGAAAGGTAGATTTCTAAACAGAGAAAGCTTACCCAACGATAATAGAAGGTCACAGAAAAAGAGGTACGGATAACAAAAGCAGTAGATGGATCAGATAAAAGAAAAAAGAAATGCTTCATAGAACAGAAAGAGAAAGAAATGAAAGTTTACCTAAGGAAAAAGGAACAATCAAGCTTAGACCATTTTTACTAAGTTAGGCTCGTTTACTTTGTTTCTTCTTCCATTCTGATACAGTTGTTACAAATAATAAAATACCTTTATTTATCCTTAATAATAGTAAGAAGAACCAATGTTCTTTTTAGGATAACTATTTTCTTTATCTAGATGGAAAATAACAATGACTATATACCACTATTTCTGCATATTGAAGAACCGATTGCAACTTTTATAATTGATAATAAACTTATTGGGTGCCAAGAGTGGGTTGGATATGAAAGATCACCGGATAGAGCATTTTCTTTGCTTCTACAACTCTTCTCAAATTTCGATACTCAAACTGAATTTCCCAAGTGTTTACACAAGTACTTTCTAGCTAAAGAGATTAAAAAAATTGAAAGGCCTGATCATTGCTTAATAGGTACCGATTTTACTTTTGCTATGGATTCTTTCGCTTGTCTAGAATTATTAGCAAGAATTGATTCAAAAGAGGAAAAATCTGTGATTCTGTATAATTTTGCTTATGAAAACGTACCTTTTTCTCTTGATATTGAATTATTACCTAAAGATGCATTTCATATTTTTGCTAATATTTGTACAAATACCAGGTGTGTAACTTATCAGAATATTCTGCTAGAAAACAAAATGTGGATTTTTGATAAAAAATTAATTCTTAAATACTTAGGATCGAAAAATTATACTCTATTGCCTATTGATAACTTTATTTTAGACTATATTGAATATCTAAGAGCTTCAATTTTAAAAAATAAATTAGTTGTTGACGATATCTTAAAAATGAGCGGTAACAAATTGCTTGTTTTGTTACTTAATGATAAACCAGTTCAAAAATTTATAAAGAAAATCATTGATATATTTCTATCAAAATATGATAACCTTTCATTGAATCAGAAAGTTATGTACTACACATTTCTTATTTCAATCAATGACATCAAACCATCTCTCTCTCCTATTGTTAAGGAGTTTTTCGATGAGAATCCTGATTTGGTTAACAAATTAGTAAATGATGTCGAATTTAAATTCCCAGAGAGAGAGACAATTAATGAAATTTTTCACTCATACCGTTGTTAAATTTGTATTTAACCGTCTTATGCATTTTTCTTTTTTTGATAGTTTATGTAAAGCAATTACACAAATTATAAATTCAATGGAGAAATTACTCATTATGGCTATACTAGTCATGCTGTTCTCAAAACTATAAAGTCTAATATAGGTTGAACCATCTGGTAAAGGTAATAAATCTGTGTAATGAACAAAAACACTATTGTTATCACTTAGATAAAAGAATTTTTGATTGAAGAGATACGCCCAGTCATATTCCCACTCTAAATCCCCCAGCTCTTCTCCATCTAAATTGTAGATAAATAATTTATCTGCACCAATTCCACTTTCTCCTTCATCGCCCAAATCAGAAACACTTAAACCAATACTATACTCCTTTGCTTCTAGGTTTCGAAGATTAAGGTACCCATAATCACTGCTAATCGTTTTACTCCATTTTAGAGCTCCTTTAGGTGAGATATACTGAAGTGTTAAAGGAGCATAATTACTCCCCTCTCCTAAAACAACCGCAATCCCATTCATAGATGTTGCTATCCCTTTGATGTTTTGAGGAAGTTCTTCTTTCCATACAATTTTTCCATTACTCGATTTAATTTTGTAGAGCATATTTTGGTAACTAAAATAACAATAATCTTGATCGTATTCTGAAACACAATTATCTAAATCTGCTGATATCTTAACAAACGTATGAAAGTTAAGTGTCCAGACAAAATTTCCTTCTGAATCAATCTTAATAAGATGCTCTTTTTTCTCATAATGCGTAGAGTTATAAAAAGAGATATAATAAGTTATTCTGAGATAGATGTTCCCGATTTTGGTAACAAAAAGATTACATGTATCGAAATTTCCATTAATATCAGATTTGTTTAAGAACAGATAGTTGCAAGGTACCAGTTGGTTATCAAAAACATATATACTTATACTTTCAGATAACCTTCCAACCAGATATGACTTTCCCTCCCCATCTATCCATTTTTTGGTATAGAGAAAATAATCATATCCAAACTCCATAGAATCATTGTAAACTACCTCTCCAGAGGTAGAATACTTGATTAGCCAGGTCTTACTTAAATCATCATCAGCACCTAAATAAAAAAGAAGCAAGTTGTTCTCGTTATCGACTCCAATCGCTCTTGAATCACCATTTTGAATTAATTCCCAATCTAAAGTTAAGTCTGAACTCACAAATTGAGTTGGAATTAGAACATTTAAACAGATTAGCAAATACAAGATAACTCCTATCTTTCCCTTCATCCATTCATCACTTAGCTTCTCTCTATAATATCGTTCTCAAATATTTAAATTCTTCATATAAACATTGTTTTTCATTTTTCTTCAATACCTCAGCTACACTCTTTACAATTTCTGACGTATTGTTGTACTCTTCTTCTGAGAGGATTTCCTCATTAAATGTGTTGCACTCTATTGTGTATTTTGTTAAAGAATCAGTTTTAGAGAATTTTCTAATTTGATTTTCCAGTCCCAGAATCTTAAAATTCCTTACTGTTCTGTCAAATCTAATTACCATGCTGTCTTCTAGTTAATTATCACAGCATATAAAAACTGAGAAAATAGAAGAAAATTATACAAAATGATACAAATTTTACCAAATTTTATTTTTGAGAATGGTAAACTTATTCAGATTAGAATTTTCTGTATAAAAAAAATAAAATTTACCACTATTAATTCAAAACTCAACTAGAAAGGTAGATTTCTAAACAGAGAAAGCTTCCCCAGCATAACAGAAGGTTACAGAAAAAGAGGTATGGATAACAAAAACAGTAGAAAGATCAGATAGAAGAATAAAAAACGATTCATAAAACAGAAAGAAAAAGAATTGAAAGATTACATAAGAAAAAAGAAATAAACAAATTTTGATGCACTTTTGAGATTTTAAACTAGAGTATACTTATCCCTGCTCTTCACAAAGTATTTATTTTATTATCTTTATTAATTTCTCATGGATGTGGAGACAAAGATCAAAATAGAACCTAAAGACATTAAGAAAGGTGATTTTATCTATTTCAAGGTTGAACCCTGGTTTGCTGAAAGAGAAGGATTAGCTAGAATCTCCAAAGACGATAATGATGGAATTGACCAAGGATTTGTTTCTTTTGTAAACGAAAAATCAGTTTTCCTTCCTTTTTGTAGTATTCATGAGAGAAGAGATAAATGGATTCCAAAAAAAGTTTTCATGTGGGTATTTGTGGTTAAGAATAAAATAAAAAGAGATTGGGTACAAGAATCAGCTCAAGCTAATGAGGTAGATGATGAAGATTAAATCATTTTGACATGTTTATATGCAATCATTACTTTATGTAAATAAAAGTATTAATCTAGATAATAGAATTTGGTAATTTCATGAATAAAAGGAAGAAAGAATATCAAAAATATTTGTTGGGAAAAGAATTACTCTTCACTTTCGTAATCGTAGAATCTAAGGATGGTTACATACTGGTACCTAGAAATGAGGGGAAGGATTGTCATTTAACTATCTATGTAAAGGACGACAAGATAATGTCTCATACTACGATAGTGAATGGGGAGAAAAGGGAATACACAAATCATACTGAAATTACTAAAACTGATTTTGTTAAAGGAATCCTGGATCAATTCAAGAATAATGTCAAATCTTATCGAAAAAAACAAAAATGCATGACTCTTTCAGATGAATTTAAAGAAGCAGTTTTTCAGAAATCAGGTATTTTTACTCAAGAGGTTGATTTCTTAAAATTAAGTAGTTTAAATAATGATATAGAGATTTTGAAAGAAAATATAATTAAAAAAATTAAAATTGCTGAGTTGTATGGGGATTCTTTTCCTATCGGTTTCAACAAAAAAAGAATCTTAGTTCCTATAAACAATAAACAAATGCTAGAACTACACGAGAGTACATTCCAGAACACTTTTGATTTTATATTGGAATCATTAGGAATAAAAAACTATTATGAGCAGTTCTTTAATACTTCAGAAGGGAAGAAGATTCTCACAAATATACAGATGTTGATTGATGATTCAACCTTCTTAGATGATATAAAAAATGAAGAATAGAGTTGCAAACGATGTATTTAAACATAAATTTCTTAGATTTATGAATTTTCATTTTAGATTTTTTACTCATTTTTTCTTTCTTTTAATCAAAATAACAAGTAAAATGAAAGTAAATATCCAATTATAATGTATTCTGGAAATATTAGTATTTTTTATTAAATCAGAGGTTATTGGTTGTTTGAGCGGATAGATGTCAACAGAAGTTGCTTTTCCTTGAATCATATAGTCTACGTCCATTAATGCATTCGACCAGTAATTTCCTCGTTTTTCTATTTCAGAAAACCAAGTATTACCTACTCCTTCATCTATTGCTAGAGATTGATCAGAACTGAAATTATCAATGAAATCATTAAGATATATCCAATTATTCTCACAGTTTTCATCAAAATACAATCCTCTTTCAACATTATCTCTAAACAGGTTATAGTTCAATAAGCATCCTCTCGCTCCATCCATCTTCATTCCAAAGACTCTATTGTTTTCAATAGTGTTATTAAGAATAGAACAACCTTCAACTTGCTCTAAGTAGATTCCTTCTTTACCATTGTTAGAACAATCGTTTTCCACGATTATCACGTCATCAGAACCTCCTACGTACATTCCTATTTGCTTGTTGTCATTACATTCGTTTTCAAAAATTCTCAACGTATCAACATAAGCTACTTCCATTCCAGAATCATTGTTAGAAGAAAAAGAGTTGTTAACGAGGTAAGCGCCATCAATAAATATCATGACCAATCCAGAAGAAGAATGACCTGAGATGATATTATTTTTCAAAATAATTTCCTTAGCAATATACACTGCCACTCCATGACCATTCTCGTTTTCGCTATTTGTTATGATACAGTTTTCGATCCTGACAGAACCTTCCAGTTTATCTTCGATAAGAATACCAGTTTTGGAAACATCAATGAAACAATTTCTGATAAGAACATGTTTAGTAGTAGAACTGATATGGATACCAAAAAAATCGCTGGAAGTGATGTTAAATCCTTCAATGAGAAAAGGCTCTTCATGGGTACCAGAACCCGGAAAGAGATACAAATCAGCATCTGTGGCGATTATAATTGAAGAATGTGGGATGTATTCAGATGAACGAGGTGCTAGTTCTATTGACCCCGGGTCTATTATTTGTGCTGAGTTTGTAGCGAATAGACGAAATGAAGAAAGAATAATTAAAACGAAGTAGAGTATACTCAATCCTTTTTTATCTAACATTTCAGCTCAATAGAATTATAAAAAAAATTATAAAAACCAAAAAGAAATTATTTTTCGATTTCTTTCTACTAAAAATTGTTAAATAAACCTTATGGCTAGATTTTCTCGCCTTTTTAAGTGATTCTGCGGATAAGGGTACAGACAATATTGAACCTGTACAAAGAATCCTATGCTCTACTATTATTGGTCTCTCTAGTTAGTGCTCTCTTTCTCTTCTCTTACTCTTGTAAAGGAGCTTATATTGAACCGCCAGATCTAAACACCTCATCTCCTCTCCCTGAATCTCTAGTCTTCAATTTCAATGATAGCTATCAAGAGGAAGTGTTTACTCTACATTTCAATTCTCTTGATTTAGACTCATTCAATAAACTAACACTCTTCTTCCAAGTCAACGGCAGTAGCAATGTTGCAGGTTTAACAGTTTCTTTTCTTATTAACACAACTGAAGTTAATTTTCTTATAGAACAGATTTATCAGGATGGAACTATGTATAATCTGACAGAGACTTTCTTTTATTCCTCAACCTTTTCTGGAGGTTTAGATATTTTTGTTACTTGTGCTGGTCAATCATCTGGATCTGAAGGAACATTAATCATTCTCAACTCTACCCAAATTGAGCCTATAGTTATTCCTGATATTACTGAAGAATTCTCTTCTCTCCCTCTCACTCAAGATAGGTTGGTTTTTGACGGTAATATGCTCTCGTGGGTTTCTAGAGCTCTATCAACCGCTTTCTATTTTCATAATACTACTTCCTGTAACATCACTTTATCTTTTAATAGCGGTGATTTCAAATCATTCGAGAGAACAATCATCGTCAATCTAAATGGAAAGATTATAGCTGAAGAATCTTTCTCTCCCAACTCTTCTCACACTTTCACTACCTACTGTTCTCCTGTTCTTGGATTAAACGTTCTTACTCTGAATTTCTCTGTCCGTATCTGCACAGAACTCATCATCATATCAGATATTGTCCTTGAAGGCTCTCCCTACACTTTTCCACCAGAAAACGGCTGTTTAGATGTATTCCAATGGGAATCTGGTCCTTTCAACCACTCCTTCAATCTCTCTGAACTTAAACCTACTCGTTATCATGCTAATCAAGTTATTCACATAACTTTAGTTTATAGTTGCTCTGGAGCAAAAATCTCTCCTGCCATCTCTTATCAGTTCTTGAGTGGTTCAACAATTATAGGTGAAGGAGAGATCAGCTATTTCGAGCAGATGATGGAGAATAACTCCCTCACTCTCCATACTTATACTACCGAGTATCATCAAGATTTGCTGTTTACTATCCAAGGTTCTGCCACGGGATTGGGTCAATTTATGCTTTATAATTCCAGTACGATAGCAACAGCTCCTATCGATACTCTAGAAGAAGAACAAATAATTAGAATGTTAGAGAATGAGCTAGTAATTGATTCCGAATTCTCCGTTGCTTCTCTCTTCTATTATGATGTTTTCACAACCACAAGTTCTACAGATTATCTTGCCCTAGCCCTCAATTTTATTCTTTCTGCTTCTTACGAATATCCTTTCGACCAGTTGTATGTAACACTATACATAGACAATTCTCTCGTTCTCTCTGATAGTTTTAATAGTAATGGTTTCGTGAATATTAGCAAGACTTTACCTATCCAAGAAGGCTATCACGAAGTAGCTGTTGGTTTCCAAATCTCGGGCATAAACAATCCTTTTGTTATTCAACACTTGCAATATCAAATAATAGCTACTGACCCACCTAATCCCAATAACTATAACCTCACTCCTCCTGCTTCTGTTCCTCGTTCTATCTCCTGGTTATTAGGACTCTATGCTATCCTCTTCTTCTATTTTGTAGACAAACGTATTTACAGAAAAGGTGTGAGTAAGACTCACTCTACGTTTTCAGGGTTTTTTCAAAAAGGGAAACAAAAAGAGTGGTTACGATTGACTTTTACTCTTCTTAGTTTCCTCTCGACCTATATTGGGTTGATCTTCCTTTCTCGTCTCTTTGACGTTTTTCATTGGTTTTTCTTAGCTCTTTCTGCTGTTATCTCTCTTACTATTTGTTTCTTTGTTTATGTCGCAGAAATCAAGGTCAAGTTTTTCCAAGATTTTGGCACGAGGGTAAAAGGTTTCTTCAGTGATGTAGATTCTTTGAGAAAATTGGTCAGTAAAACCGTTACGACTTTCAAGCAAAAGACCACTATCAAGGTTCTCAGAGGAGTGATAATCGCTTTGATTCTACTCCTGCTTATAATCAATGTTGGTGTCCTCTTCTTTGTTAATGGACAGCTGCAACTTCTCCCCTCAACTTCTAGTTTATTTATCTTCAGCGATGTTTGGCAAGCTTACTTCTTGTTATATGGAAGTATGGGTGTTTCCACTCTTTTCTTACTCTATGTTGTTCAATTCATCTTTAGAATGGCTTTCATCGAAGATAATCTGAAGAGGTTGAGAGTGTTAGGGAAGGTGGCAGTGATGGTGGTTACAGGATCACTGATTTGTGTAGTTGTTGTGCTCTTCGCTCACCAAGTGAACTTGACCACTATCTGGACCTCTCTCTCTCCATTGTTCATGGTAGGAATATCGAAGACTTCCACAAGGTTAGGGAAAACTTTAGAGAAAACTTACGTCCAAGCTAGTAATGGGTTCATGGGGCAAGGAAGATTCTTTACTAATAGCAAAGAGGTGCGAAGAGCAGTAGAGGAAGGTATAGAGACAAGAGCGGAGTGGGAGAAGGAAAAGCATGAGATAAACAAGAACAAGGTGAGAGGAGTGATAATATGGGATATCAAAGCAGAGGTACCAGTAGCTTTAGTTAGGGTAGCAGAGTTAGCAAATGTAGAGAAGAAGGTAACTGAGGGATTGTTAGAAGAGATAGTAAATGCTACACCGAGTCTGGGGGAATATCGCAAAAAAGAACAGGTGTTTATCAAGAAAAAAACAGATAATACTAGTGGTACAACAAGAATGAACGAAACAGACTCCCATGACTTCCAAGAAGAAAGAGTATCAACAAATGAAGCTTCTGAAGAGCTAGTTTTAGATCGAGTTGCTATTGAAAAAGAAAGTGAAGTAAATTGGGTGGGCGTAGTTAGACATCGTCCAACAAAACAAGAGGGGTGGATATCTTTACCTTCAGAGATGAGAGAGCAAGCAGAACTTGGTGTTGATTATGATGTGTTTATGTTTACTGAAGGAGGAGAGGGAATAGCTTATACTACAAATTTGAGAAAAGGTTCTTCTTGGTATTTCTATATACCTTCAGAGCTGTGTTCAAACTATAATCTCTATGGAAAAGAAGTGAGTGTCTTCATAAGGAAATTTGATCCCAGTGAAGACTTTCCAAGGAAGAAAAAGAGCGAAATTGAAAGATTAAAAGAACCTGAGTGGAAAGATGTTAAGACAGTAGTTGAATGGGAAGGAAAGATAAGTAAAGGAGGTGGTGGAGGATCAGGATGGATTACTGTTCCAATTGAGCTAAGAGAACCTCTAGAATTAGAGTCTTTCTACGATATTACCTTAGTGGATTCCAACCTGGAAACACAGATAATGAGTGCTAAATTAAAGAAACAAAAAAATGTTTGGGGTTTCTACATATCTAAAGATCTATGTATAGAGCAATCTCTAATTGGCAAAACAGTTACATGTTACATTCATCAAATGGAGCATTTTCCAGTATTAATTAATGAAGATAAGATAGTGGGGTTACCTCAGTCAATTGTAGCAGAGTACAAATTAAAAAAAGATGATTTGTGGGAGGTAGAGCTACTAACACCAGGGGGAATATTTAGAGAAGTGGTAATAATAGGTCTAATAGACCGTTCTAATAGATCTAGTGGAGATGAGTATAGATTTACTCTAAGGTTAAGTGATGTTCCTCGCTCAACAGAAGCAAGAGCAAAATTCGTTAGGAAAATAGAAAAACTACCCTCTAAGCAGAAGAAAAAAGTAAATTATGAAAAGTATTACTTGCCTAAACTATTTCCAGATGGAATTCTAGGGAAAGTACATAAAAACGAGATGATTATTTTTCTAGGAAATCATGTACCAGTATTTACACCTATACAAATTAATCTGTTAGATTTTATTCATTATTTTGGTTGCTATTATGCTGATGGAACAAAGAAAGGATGGGCATGGCGGATAAATGCTTCAACACCAGAACAAGCAGATTATTACATTAAAAAGTATAATCAATTGGTTTTTGGAAACAGTCTAGTATTTGAATTAACTTATACTATGAAACCATCAAATAGAAGATTAGATAGAAAAGTCAAGAGGAATCTAATACAATTTTGGAAAGAAAAATCAAATATAGATATTGAGGAAAAACGGATTTGGGTTAGAAAGTCTAAATCAAAGAATATAAGGAAATGGAATGTGTGTGGATCATTAGGGGTTAGGGATGATAGAAATTTAGTAATGGAACTTCATGTAAGAGTTATGATGCATATTCTGAACTATCTTGCTAACGAATGTTTAAAAGATGATGAAGTTTGGGATTTTCTTTTTGGAATATTAGAAGGTGATGGGTTTGTTGGTGGGGGAAAAGCAAGATTTAGTGTTGGCTTTGCAACTCACTCTTCAGATAAAATGATAGAGAAATTGTTAACCAGACTAGGAATACAACATCGTACTGATAGATCAAGAGTGAAAAATAATGTGCCTGCTGGAATTTCGGTTCAATTTGGTTTGTTTGAGATTTTATTGAATCTTAAAAGGTTGTGTGATTCTTTGTTTGTTTATTACCCTAAAAGAAGACGGATTTTTATTGAAAGATTATTGAAACAATCTACTGTTAAATACCTCTTGAAGAGAAAAAAAGCATTATCCTCTTTTGCTAAATCATTTATACTTGTAAACATGCTTGATGATGACGCAACCTATCAATTACTTGTTAATCTAGAGTCAGAATTACATAAAATGAACGGTTAATTAATTATCAATTCTTTTTAAAGAACAACTACTGCTTTAGCCAAATTTCGAGGTCGATCGCAATCTAGTCCTTTTCTCACCGATGCATAGTACGCTAGGAGCTGGCATGGTATCACATACGGTATTGTACTTAACATTTCCGAGTATCCTTCTGGTATTTCTAATTTCCATTTTCCATATTCTTCTATTTCCTTATCCCCTTCCTCTATCACCACTATCGCTGTTGCTCCTCTTGCTTTCATCTCCATTATATTACTTATCATTCTACTTCTTGTCTGATCTTTTGGAGCTATAAATACCACTGGATAATCCTCTTCTACTAGCGCAATTGGTCCATGTTTTGATTCTCCTGCTGGATACGCTTCTGTGTGTATATATGCTATCTCTTTCATCTTTAACGCTCCCTCTTTAGCTGTCTGAAGATTCAATCCCCTTCCTAGATAAAATCCACTTGTTTTTTTGGCAAACCATGAAGCTATGTGATTTGCTCTAGATTCATTTCTAACAATAGTTTGTCTGACAACATTTGGTATATTTCTATAAAGTTCTCTCGTTTCACTATATTCGTTATTGTTTAATTCTCCTGTAATTTTTCCTAATTCTATCCCTATATCCCACATTGCAAGTGTTTGAGCAGTATAGGTTTTTGTTGCTGCCACCCCTATTTCTGGACCTGCATAAAGATACAACACTTCATCTGAATGGCGTGTGATGGTGCTGCCAATCACATTAACAGCAGACAATATTGTTGCTCCACGTTCTTTAGCATGTTTAATAGCCATTATGGTGTCCATCGTTTCTCCACTTTGACTAACGGGTAATATGACTGTTTTTTCATCCACCAAACTGCTGATTTCTTCATATTCAGAGGCAATAACAGATGCTGCAAATTTTTTTGAGTATTTTCTAATTAAATGCTCCCCAGTTAAGGTCGAATAATGTGCTGTTCCTGCTGCTAAAAGAAAGACTTTTTCTGCATTATGGATTTTTTCTGCAATATTTGTTAGAGAAGGTTGTTTAATCCTAATATAATCTGCTAATGAGTTGGGTTGTTCGTGAATTTCCTTCAACATGAAATGAGGAAAACCCCCTTTCTGTGCCATTTCTGGTTTCCATGATACTGTATAAGGATTTCTAATTATCTTTTCATTGGTGTTGAAGTCTATAATCTCGTATCCATCACTAGTGATTGTCACAAATTCATCATCGTGCAACAATACTACTTTACGAGTGTGTGAAAGAAACGCTGGAATGTCTGAAGCACAAAACATTCTATCAGAATTTATTCCTATTACCAACGGACTGTCTCTTTTTGCACAAAAAATCTTATCTGGTTCCAAACTTGAAATAACACAAATTGCAAAAGTTCCCTCCAATTTTCTTACTGTTTGGATAACAGCATCTTGCACAGATAATTTTTGTTTTTTAACGAATTGCTCTATTATGTGGGGTATGATTTCTGTATCTGTTTCAGATTGAAAAATATGTCCTTGCTGTAACAATTCTTCTTTTAACACCTGAAAATTTTCAATAATACCATTATGAATCACTGAGATCTCGTTATTACAATCAGTGTGTGGATGAGCATTTTCTTTACTAGGTGGGCCATGTGTTGCCCATCTTGTATGACCAAGTGCAATTTTACCATAAATGCCATCAACATCTATCTTTTCCGATACTTCAGAAATTTTACCCTCATCCTTGGTGATTTGTACTTTACCATCAGTTATAGACGCAATTCCTACGCTGTCATATCCTCTGTACTCAAGTTTAGTTAAAGCTTCAATAATTGCTTTTCCTATCTTTGTTTCACGATTCTGAACTATGCCGACAATACCACACATAAGCAACACTCAAAGAATTTAACTGTTTTTTACTCTAAAATAGTAAAAAACAACTTCGTATTAAAACTTTCTGTTTTGGAAAGTTTAGAAGTTGTTTTTTTATTCACAAAACTTCTTTTTTAATTTTTTCTTGAAGATTTGTTTTCCTTCTTAATACCTCCTTTAAGGTATCTATACTTGGAGTAATAGAAGGATCTACTTCATACAATATTGCAAGATAAATGCTTACTAAATCAATTAAGTAGGTCGAACTAATTTGCTTGGCAAGTTCTGATTTACCTTCTGGATAAACTTCCAATAGCTTTTCCGTCTTCTTTTCTACTCGTTTTTTAAGCTCATCAACTCTAATCTTAATGGAATCAGATTCATTTTTATCTCTGAATAGAATAACTGCTACATCATTTAAAGCGGTATTAGGATTGTCCCAAGCGACAATACCATTATGATTTTGTTCAGAAATTACTTCACTAATTGCTAATAATTTGCTATTTTCATTTAACTCACATTTTGCTCTATATGCAACAGGACATAGAAATGTGTGTCCAATAAACACAGATAAAGTATTGTATAAACCATATGCTATATTCTTTGGAAGATTTGATTCAGTTTTTTGATCAACATCATATTCCTTAGAAAGTTTCTCCAGAATTTCTGATGTTTCTTGTATATCTGCTTCCATGTTTTCTATTAATTCAAGTTTTTCTAAAATCGTCAATAAAGCAGTATAGATTAAAGGTAAAGCACTTCGTGGAGGGATACCTTCTCTAATTTTTATGTGAGGAATGCCTACATCAGTAGATAGTTTTTCCAATAATCCGTTTGAGGAGACTGCAAGTAACATTGCAGATTTTTGAAGAGCATCTTTGAAACACGATAAGGTTTCTTCTGTATTCCCTGAATAACTTACACAAATAACAAGAGTAGTGTCTGAAACAAACGAAGGTAATCGATACTCTCTGTTAGTAAGTATTGGAATAGATAATTTATCCTTGAGAAGATAATATATATAATCTCCAGCTATTGCTGAACCTCCCATTCCGCAGATTACAATATTTTGGGGAGTTGTATAATTAACGTTTTTATTTTTCCAACTGTATTTTTTTGGTATAACTAGACCTAGGCTGTTCTTTCTTGCTTCCTTAAATAAGGCAGACCATTGACTTAAAATTTCAAGTTGTTTTGATGTATCTATTTGTTCTATAATATTTCTATCATCTAAATTTATCATATTTTTCACTTCCAAAAGAATTTAGATTAAAGTTCAAATTCCTCTCCTTTTTGCCAGAGATATTTGAAGTTATTAGAAAAGATTTCAATAATGCCTGAATTAGAAGAAAAATGAGGACGATAAACATATTTCTCGTGAGGAACAGGTGAAACCCATATAACAAAAACAACTTGTTCCTGATCTACAAGTGTTCCTCGGGCTAACACATTACCTTCTGCTAGACTCTTGACTTTAGCTCCTAATTTTAATAAGTTTTCAGCAACCTTCTTAGATTTATCATCTTCAGTACTCATTAATACTTCAATCTTGACTCCTCTCTCCTTAGCCTCAGTTAATTCTTGTTTAACTTGATCAAACCAATAGAAGACGTTGGTAAATATACACACTTCTTTCTCAGCCTTCTTGATTATGTCTTTGGTTTTAAGTTGCATTTCTTCTAAAGTAGAATAAGCCTCAAGAAGTTCATCTGGTTTGATAATTAATCTAGAATGATACTCTGGGTCATCCAGTAAGGTAACAATTTCCTGGGAGACATTAGCCATTTTATCTAATTTATCATGATATTCTTGTTCTGTGAATCTGAAGAGATTATCCAAACCTTTCTTAAGATTCAAAGCTTCAAATCTCATAGGTCTGCCTGATATTGTGCGAACAAGACCTTTCTTTTCTAAACTATCAATAGTGTCATAGATACGAGGAGTGGGAATATCTGTTTGTTTATGTATCTCTTCAGCGGTAGATGAAGAAAGAGCCACAAGAGTAATGAGTGTTTTGACTTCATATTGAGTTAGACCAAGAGCTTTAAGCATTAAAGTTAGTTCCTCAGTATCAGACATGAGTTTTCTCCAAGTTCAAATCTATGAACAGAAGTATATAATGTTTTATGTCAAATAGTAACAATATATGAGTAATCAGTATAAAAATAGAGCGGAATCAAGATATTACTGGTGCTTTTATAAGAAAAACTAGAGAGAAAGATGATGACAACAGTGTTAAGGATTGAGACTATTGAGTTACCTTACACACCAGTATTAAGTAAGCTTTGTCATCAAGTTAAGAACCTCTATAATCGAGCGAATTTTTTAGTGAAAGACAGTCTTAATAGATATAACAAAATTCTTAGTTATTATGACTTAAACATATTGCTTAAAGTAGAAGAATGTTATAGAATACTACCAGCACAAACTGCTCAACATACTCTCAAACTCCTAACTAGAAATTGGAAAGCTTATTTTTATGCAGTAAAAGAGTGGAAAATCCATCCATCCAAATTCTTCTCAAAACCCAAACCTCCAAAATATAAACCGAAAGATGGGGAAGCAGTAGCTATTTTTACCAACCAACAAATAAGGTTACAGAATGGCTGGTTAATCTTTCCTAAGAAAGTTGTATTCTATTATAAAACACGTCTAACAGCTCTAACTAAGTTGAAGGAAGTAAGAATTATCCCTAGACAAGTGGGGTATACTCTAGAATTAATTTATGAGAAAATCCTCCCCAAACAAATTAAACAGAAACGAACTAGAAAAGGAGCTATTGATTTAGGGGCTGTCAACCTTGTGACCTTTGTGGATAACCTTGGCTCTCAACCAATTGTTATTAAGGATCACGGAAAAGGAATTAAAAGTATTATCCAATATTATCAGAAAAAGCAGAAACAACTAAAGGAACAGTATGTACAACAGCAGAAAAAAAACTTGAAAAAACAACAACCATTAGTTTATGGGCAAACTTACTCCAGACTTCGAGAGAACTACAGGAAGAAACTTAAGAATGCTCTCCACAATCTTACAAAATACTTTATAGATGTATTTATAGGACGTGACTTGCATGAAGTGGTGATAGGGTATAATCCCAAATGGAAACAACAGGTTAATTTAGGGAAAAAAATAACACAAATGTTTGTAACAATTCCGTTTTTAAAAATAATCAAGCAATTGAAGTATAAAGGAGAAGAACAAGGGATACTTGTGGAAACCACGCCTGAAGATTACACTTCTAAAAGCAGTTTTCTTGACAATGAATTTCCTCAAAAACGGATAAAATATCTAGGGAAACGCTCTTCTCGAGGACTTTTTACTTCTGCAAAAGGGTACAAGATTAATGCTGACGTTAATGCTGCATATAATATTTTAACTAAAAGCGATCCAAAAGCTTTACAACCACGTAAAGTAAACGGGGTAGGAGGGTACGTGATGTATCCACTTAGAGTGTGTGTAGACCCACAAGGAATGAAACACACAGTGTCTACGAAATATGCCAAACAATGTGTGGTCAGTTTACCAACATGATAGATACTCATCATAAATTAGTCGTATAAAGGGTAGAGGATAAAATTCATTAACCAAAAGTTTAAAATGAAAGTGACTAGCAGAAAAAATGTAAGAACAAAACCAAGGGGCAGTGGTCTAGCTCGGTTATGACATTTATAAGCTCGAGCAGCTTTAAACATAAAAACTCCCTTACGAGCGTTAAAGACTTCCTTTGGCGTTAAGACCGGAGTAGGTCGGCGGTTCAAATCCGCTCTGCCCCACCATTTTGATTTCATATTGAATTTTTGTTCAATGTTACTATTTAATTATTTCAAACGCATTGTAAACATGAAATAAATTATCCATTAGATTATTTTGGAGAACGATAAGAAATGACTAAAACAAATGACTTAGAAATTACAACTCTTGGAGGAGGGTGTTTTTGGTGTATTGAAGCTGTTTTTAGTGAACTTAAAGGTGTTCAATCAGCAATTTCTGGTTATTCAGGAGGAAAAACTGAAAGCCCTACATATGAACAAGTGTGTTCTGGAAGAACAGGACATGCAGAAGTAGTTCAGATAACTTTTAACCCAAAGATTATTTCTTTCAAAGATATTTTAGAAGTGTTTTTTACAGTACATGATCCCACCACACTTAACAGACAAGGTTATGATGTTGGTAACCAATATCGTTCAGTTATCTTTTATCATTCAGATGAGCAGAAGAAAATAGCAGAAGAAGTGATAAAAGAGTTAGACAAAAGTAAAAAATGGAAAAATAAGATAGTAACAGAAGTAAAACAATTCGATAAATTCTTCGAAGCAGAACCTTATCATCAAAATTATTTTAAAATAAATGCAACTGAACGTTACTGTAGGACTGTTATAGAACCAAAGGTTAACAAGTTCAGAAAGTTGTATCTTAATCAGCTGAAATAGAATTATTTTGTACTAGCATATTCTCTAATTTGAGAAATGTTCTTGAAATGTCGTATTTTTACATCTTTTTTTTCTAAGTAACTAGTAAGTAATTTATCTAAACTCTTCACTTTTTTTCTTAATTCTTGGAAATCTTTTTTTGTAATACTCTCGCTTAAATCAGGAAAATTAAGCACTTCATAAGAATTTTTTACTTCAGTATATTGATTAAACTCAACATCGTCAACAAATCTTCCGAGTTCTATTCTCTCAACAGAAGCAGCAATCAATACTTGAAGCTCAGATGCAGCATAGCTAGCTGCGAGAATATCCTCTTTAGCACATGCAGATAAAATCTTGTTTAGATATCCCTTAAATCCATAGTAGATATCATCAGTAATGAAGCACTCAAATTGTTCCTTGGGATTAAGTTGTATCTCTTTTCTCTCTGAATAAAGGATTTTTCTAAGTTGCCGAATAACTCTTTTTCCAGAATCAATTAACTCATCAAAATTATTAGATGAAACAAGAATAAAGATATCTTCTTTATAAAATTCAGGTAAAAGTTCAAATTCAAATGTTTCATACAAATTTGATCCCCAGTTTTTTGAATAGGTTCTATTGTTTATAAAACCAAGAATACAAACGGTACAATTTATAAAATCCCATATGACCCATCTAGCAGAAAGAACATCATCTCGTTCTTTTGCGAATTCAAGTCTTTCAATCAAACCAAAAAGGTAGTTGAAATGATTTGAGATTATTTCTATCTGTTTTTGCCTTTCAATATTGGATAATGTTAAGAGATTTTTAAAGCGACTTTCATCCTTCTCAGACCTAGAATAAATTACCTTGTTGTTTATGAAAATATGTGTACGAATTGGATAAATGATAGGACTAGCATCATTCTTAGCTGAAACTATCTTCTCAACCCATCCCCAAGATACGCACCAAAATTCTACTGTTTGGTTATTAAAAACAAAATTAATATCAAATTTTTTATCTTCATTATCAACAATAGCAAACATGTCAAGATCTGAATATTCCGATTGCTGACCACGAGCTGCTGAACCGTATATCGCAATTATTGCTATCTCTGGATGATTCTTAGTCACTTCTTCTTTGAGTATTTCAGAAATTTCCTCTACATCCATATTGTAACTATTGAGCTTTCTGTTATATTAGCTTACTTACAAAGAGAGACATATTCTTCTCCAGTTGTTAATCTAAAATTCCCCATGACATTCATAGTTAAGCAAGAATGAACTGGTACAATTAACACGATATCTCCTATGTTAATTTTGTCAAAATGGTTCTTGTCAGTTATGATTATTCCGTGTTCTTGACTTAAAGAAGAAATGTAAGAAGATTTGATTATTGGCCCCCATTCATTATTTTTCTCTTCTGTGAGATATCCATAAATATATCTTCCCTCTTCATCTAAAAGAACATCTTTTGAGAAATGGATAGCTCCACCGTATATAACTAGCTCTAATCCTTCTTTATTTTTCGAAACTACCGGGCATGCAACTCTTATTGCTATATCCTTTTCTGAACATGCATTAATTTTCAACATCTTCAAATCATAAAAAACAAAATTACCGGGTCGTAATTCATCCACTTCTTCAAAATTTTCTGCAACGCTAGCTGTTGGGGTATCACCAATGGAGATTTTTACTTGTTTTAAACCATTCTCGAGCAACTGTTTCTTTATGGAAGTAAGTCTTTCAAGAGATTCCTCATGAACAGATATAATTTCTGAAATGTTTTTAGAGTTGTAAGAATGACCTGAATGAGTCAGAATACCTGCAAACGATAATTTTGATGATTTTTCAATTTCCTGAGCAAGAACCAATATTTCTTTAAAATTATCCCATCTGATACCAGATCTGTGGTACCCTACATCTATTTCAATCCAGATATCTGTTTGGATTTCAATGTTTTGTTGTAAAAATTTGGTAGTTTCTAAGTTAGCAACAAGAAGATTCAGTTTTATTTTTTTGGCGAGTTTATTGATTTCCCTTATTTCAAGAATGTTGGTGGGAAAAGCTATTGTAATATCTTCCCATCCCGCTTCTGCAAAACATCTAGCCATCCTTACAGAAGACACAGTTATACAATCCACACCAGACTCCTTGAACCATTTTCCAACTTCAACTGATTGATGGGTTTTGAAATGTGGTCGAAAAACAAGATTGTTTTTCTTAGCTTTTTCAGCTATCTTCTTAATATTGTTCATAGCTATTTCTTTATCAATAAATACTGTTGGAACTGAAACCTTCATTTAAACACCTACTCATTCAACTAGTTCTTTTACACGTGAATATACTTGAGCTCCTATTTTAGCTCTGCCAAGAAGATATCCTATTTCAGGAATTAAGCCTTCCGCCCTAGTTCCTCTTTTACAAATTAATCTATATTCCAAGAGTCCTATCCTTTCTATTTCGTCTATATCTTCAGTATGGTTTGAACCAATGAGAGCATTTTTTATTGCATTCCTTGTTGTTCCACAGACAATTAAAGCATCTTTCTTTTCTTGTGATGGTTTTGTGATCCATTTAAGTGATTTATCTGTTAGTTTAACTCTAACTTTAGATCCTATAACTTGTTTTTCAGTAATCTCAAAGAAAAGAGGAAGGTTTTCAACAAACCCATAAGCTCTCATAATGTTAAGTAAGGAAGCTTTCTTTCCTCCTGCTAATTGTTCTCTTAGCTCGAAGAGAGGATATAATGCATCTATCTTTTGTGTCGTACTAATAATTCCTCCATCCACAAAAAACCCAAATTTAACTCCTCCGACATCCTTGAATCTGCCATAGATTTCCTCTCCTACTTCGATTTCTCCTATACTTCGTTTTGTGCCATAGTTTTTAATTATGAGATTTTTTGCTATTTCTGCATCTTCTCCTTCTAACGATATTTCTGCATATTTTTCTTTGTTAAATATAATTTCCTTGATTTCTACATTCAATCCTTTCAATTCTTCTTCCAATATATAAGTAAAAGCTTTGATAGAACTATGTCTAGCTACGTTGTATGTTTTTTCTAAAACGGTTACTGTTAACATTTCTTCACCCTATTTTTTCCATCGCTTTACCAACTTCAGAGGGAGTTATGACTTTCTTAGCGTTTTTAAATTTCTTTTTTCGTGCTAGACTATCTGAGATTTGATCCAAAAATACAGCTAGTGCTGCCACTTCACTATGCGGTTGATTGCCTATAGCGATATTATAATCTGTTAAATCATAAATCATACCGGGGACTTTTACTCCTCCTACAACTACGAGTAAATTTTCTTTCGTTTTTAGTTCTACAAGTTTATCTGAAAGATCTATGCCATACATTGTTAAGTGAACAACGGTTCCTCCTGATTTTTTCCATTTTTCAATGAAATTCCACGGATTCTTAATATGCTCTGTGCAGATTTTACCTCCCCATTCAGTACATATTTTTTCAACACTATCTTCTAAATGTGCATCATGCTCTCCCGTGTAATAAAACTCATCTGCCCCAAAAGCTCTAGCCGTAAGTACAAGATGGGTGGAGATTCTTTTATCTCGAAAAATTCTATGTGATAATCGTAATACAGCCAGCATTATGAGCTAAATTAAAAATTCAACACTTAAAGTTGCTGATTTTACTGTTTAATGTAATTAGAAGTTTTCTTTTCACTGTTATTAAGCTTAAAAATAATGTAAGGCAAAACTATGACCAGAAAACAAAGGTTATTATATATTTTTGTTTTAGAAAATATTGAGTACATAAGAGGGTGCTAAAACTGTCGAAAGAGAAGTCTGAGCCAGATCAAAATGACCCAGCTTATTTAATCTCTTATGCTCATCATCTGGAGAGACAAGCTAGGCAATTAGAAACAGAAAAACAGATGGTAGAAAGTGAGAGATTAAGACTACAAAGAGAGGTAAACAATCTTAAAGTTGAACTTGAAAGACTACGGTCTCCACCTTTGTTTATGGGAACTATTGTCGAAATTTTAGATAATAAAACTGCAGTAGTACGTAGTACAACTGGACCAAATCTTGTTGTTTCAATTTCTCGTCAAGTTGATGTTAATAATTTAAAACCTGATACTCGAGTAGCTTTAAATCAGCGAACCTTTGCAATTGTTAGTATCCTCCCATCCCTACAAGATCCCATGGTACAAAAAATGGAGTTAATCGAAAGACCATCTGAAAGATATATAGACATTGGTGGTCTTGATGCACAAATTCAGGAAATTAAAGAGACTGTTGAATTACCATTACTCAAACCTGAGCTTTTTGAGAAAATTGGTATCGATCCACCTAAAGGAATACTTCTACATGGTCCTCCAGGAACAGGAAAAACATTACTAGCAAAAGCTGTAGCTCATGAAACAGAAGCTGTTTTTATTCGTCTAATTGGAAGCGAGTTAGTACAGAAATTCATCGGTGATGGTGCTCGTTTAGTAAGAGAGTTGTTTGAATTTGCTAGAGAAAATGCTCCAAGTATATTATTTATTGATGAACTTGATGCCATTGGTAGTAGAAGAATAGATTTAGCTACTAGTGGTGACAGAGAAGTACAGAGAACCTTAATGCAACTTCTTTCAGAATTAGATGGTTTCAATATTAGGGGCGATGTAAAAGTTATAGCTGCAACAAATAGAATAGACATCCTTGATCAAGCTTTATTAAGACCGGGTAGATTCGATAGGATGATTGAAATACCAATCCCAAATGCAGAAAGCAGGATGGAGATTTTCAAGATTCATACTTCTGGAATGAACCTTAAAGGAGATGTAGATTTAGATTATCTAGTACAAATGACAGAAGGTGCAAGTGGTGCAGATGTAAAGAATATCTGTACTGAAGCAGGAATGTTCGCAATTAGGGCAGAAAGAGATCACGTCATTAATGGCGATTTTGTTGATTCCATAAAGAAAATTGTAGGAAGCAAAGAAACTACAGCTCGAACAACAACAGGTTTTATCTAAATAGGTTATCTCCTATTCTTTCTTACTAGATATTATCATTTTTTCAATCATTTCTTTCTGCTTATAAAATCCTTTTACAACATGAGAATCTTTTCCAAATTTTTTTATAAATTGCTCAAGAATCTCTTCAAATGAGCATCTTCTTTCTCCACAAACAAGATTATCGGAGTAAGAAACAATCACTTCTTCGTTTGTAACAGGTGTATAATCTTCAATTGGAAGTCCTAAATTAAGCGCTTCTTCTGCAGTTATCCCAGTTCCAACATGTCGCTTTACGATTGTAATTATCCTTGGATCTAATCCTTCTTTCTCTAAGATTTTTACACCTTCAATTGCATGTTTTATAGAATGATCAACTGACCTACCAATATCATGTAACATAGCTCCAGCAATTACAAGTTTTCCATCAACTTGCTTAATTTTCTTACAAAATTCCTCAGCTATTTCTGTTACAAGTAAACAGTGTCTTATTACATTTGCTGGAGTATTGTATTTCTGAAGAATTTTTTTACAAATTTCTTTTGAAGGAATTATAAGATTTGGCATCTATCTATTGTTTTAATTTTATTTCTATTTTTTATATGTTATTGAAGGTAAAGAAAATCCTCTAAATCAAAACTTTTTTAAGAAATTCCAAGCGTTGCATCTCGAAGTAAAATGCCTAAAGAAATATCTAAAGATCAATTGGAACAAATTATCCAACTTACTATTGACCAAAATGGAGAAGTAAGAACAAAACGTCATAAGGATGATATTAAAATTAAATTTAGAACAAAGAAAAAACTGTATACCATTAAACTACCTCTAAAAGAAGCTGAATCAATCATCAACGAACTTTCTTCAAAATTAGAAGTAATAGCTCTATAAATAAAGAATTTAAGGATCAAGAGATTTATTCTTCATCTTCAGTCTTCTTTTTTATAACTACTATATCCCCAAGTGTTTGAAATGCAGGGCCTTTTTGTTGATCTTTTTTACCAACCGCAACAATTTCTTCCGTTATTTTAATATTAAAGAATTTTTCCAGTCTTTCAATTAAGTTATCCGAAGGTCGCATTTTTCCTGTTTCTATACTTTGGAGTTCTGAAACTGAAATTTTTGTCTGCATCGATACATCTTTTTGACTTAATTTCATCTTTTGTCTTTGTAACCTAATGCGTTCATTATAATCAGGAACTAATTGTTTATCGTCACCTACATTCCTATAAACTCTGGAAGGAGCTGTTCTAGATTGGGGTGATGTATTTCGTATAGAAGCACGCACATTGGATGTAGCTGGGTTAGGGTTAGATTTAACCATCTTTTTACCATGTTTAGAACATGAGGGACATACAGATAATTCTGCTCCTTCTATCTGAATAACAATAGGTCTTCCATATATTTCTCGACCACACATCTCACATGTTGCCATTTTTGTCACCAAATGGTGTAATTTTTAATTGACAAATAGAGATAAATTCAAAAACATTTTTCTATAAGACTAAAAAGACGTAATAGTAGTTAACGTCTGTAATAAAGGTGATAATGATGGACTTTTGTCCTCAATGTGGAAAATTACTCCATACAGATAAAAACAAACAAGGGAACACAATCTTCATTTGTATAAAATGTGGTTATAAGCGTGAATTAGTTAATGATGCAGAAGCTAGTCTTACAGAAACAATTAGTCATGATTCAGTTGGTGATATAATGGAAGTTGTTGAAGTAAGCCAAGCTGATTCAACAAAACCTACAAAGAGTCTTTACTGTCCTAAATGCCAAAAAAATCAACAAGTGAGTTTTTGGATGGTACAAACCAGAAGTGCTGATGAATCCCCTACTCGATTCTTTAAATGTACTGTGTGTGGAGAAACATGGAGAGAATATGATTAAATGGAGCTTTTGTAGATGAGTGACTCAATAAATGAAAAGGAGTATAAGATTAAACCTTTTGTTGACGCAAATATAGCTGAAATCCAACAACCAGGTAAATATCGTGTAGTGGGAAAGATTGTCAGTATGACAGAAAATTCAATCTTATTAGATGATGGTTTTGACCAATTATCAATTACTATTCCTGATGAAACCAACGTGAAACTTGAAGATAGTCATACAATTCGAGCTTTTGGTTATGTAAATATTCAACCTGAAAAGCAAATGCAAACAACGTTTATTCAAGATTTTAATGAAATAGACCTTGATTCTTACAGGAAACTCAACGAACTTGAACAATCTTTAAGAAAAGCTAATACTTAAGTAGCTTTAATATGCGATTCCCTTATATAGTGAAATAATAAAAGGAGAATGAGAAACTTCTAGGTAATAAACAAGAAAATCGGGGTATTATGATGAGTTTTGAAATGGTACTAGAGGACGCAAAATTAATGTCCAATATTAGTTCAATAATAAGTTCTATTGTTGCAGAAAGTAGCATAAATATAGCAGAAGATGGGATTAGAATCAAAGCTTTTGATGCTACACGTATTTCTATGATTGATTTCTTTATGAAAAAAGAAGCATTTCAGAAATATAATGTAAAAGAAACTACGATTGTTGGATTGAGTTTGGAAACACTCAATACAATTCTTAAGACAGCAAAAGCAAATGAACACTTGAAAATGTCGCTGGATGATACAACTAAGCGATTTGTTATAGAATTTCAAGGAAAGAATCAACAAAGAAAATTTGCTTTGTCGCTGATTGATATTCCAGATGAAGGAAATATTCCAGATTCAATACATATTGATTTTGACACAAATTTCGAAGTAAAAGCATCATTCATTCAACAAGTATTGAAAGATGCAGAAATGGTAAGTGATTATTTGAAAATAAGAGCTAAAGAAGATGGCATCTTCTTTGGGGCAGAAAGTGATACAAAAGAAATGGACACCTTTATTGAACCAGCGAGTGAAGAAATGATAACTGCAGCTTTTCAAGTAACTGGAGAATCTGAAGCTATGTATTCATTAGATTTCCTTTCTAATTTTTTGAAAGGAATAAGATCCTCAGATGATGTTAAAATTTCATTTAATCAAGAACAACCCATACGATTAATTTATGAGATTGAGGATAAAGGGCACCTGATTTATTTCGTTGCACCAAGAATTGAAGAAAGTGAAGAAATCGATTAAACGACTTTGAGTTAGTTGAGGGAGTAATTTTATTTCATTAGGACAGAACGAGGTAAGAAGTTGTTCGATAGAATTCAAAATAAATGGAAAGAAGAAAGAGAGAAATCACAATTAACTCCCATGAATGAAGCTTTTTATGGAGCTATGAGAGATTTTCTGAAAGAAAAAACTGTCAAAGCTAAAGAAGAACTCAATCAGACTATAAAAAAAGTTCTTGAAGAAAAACTCAGTAGAATGCAATATGTGATTGATGATTTATTAAATATACGAACAACAAAAATCCTTCAAGCAGTTCTGAACAGAGAAGAAATAACAATTATGTTAGCAAGAGAAGAACAAAATTTTTATGAAAGAATGAAGAGGTTGTATGAAGTTTACCGCAAAGACATTTTTTCCCCTAAAGATATAGCATATACTGACGTAGATTCAATAGTAGGAAGGGAAAGCGTTGAAGAAAGCGAAGAAGAAATAGAATATGTGGCAATCAGATTTTTGAAGAGTACAAAGGAAAAAATCCAGGGACTTGATGGTAATGCTTATGGACCTTTTGAGAAAGAAGATATAAGTTTGTTACCTAAAGAAAATGCTAGGGGTTTAGTGAAAAGAGAAATCGCAGAAAATATCGAATTAACAGAGTAAATTCAAGACTAGGAAAGAACTTCTAAAATCTCTCCAAGAATTTTAGCTTTTCCTCCCCTTGGTTGAGATAAATCTTCATTACAAACATTACATTTAACTACAATTTTTGCAGAATCAAAAATAATCTGCTCATTATTACAACTTGTACATTTGACTTTCAAGAATTTAGTTGTTGGATATGGTACCTTTGACATGAATTAGTTGTGAGAACTATGCTTTAAAAAAATGTTGTTACAAAACAATTTCTTGTTTTAATGATTTACTTAAAAAAACTGGTGCGGGGAGGGAGATTCGAACTCCCGAACCACTAAGGAATGGATCTCTCATCTCATCCG
>Ga0315555_1000359_pt1 | contig 31419 bp, 24 predicted proteins | sample SalMarSW160380MG_FD_202113 | JGI IMG/M metagenome (GOLD analysis project Ga0315555, IMG submission 202113) | Salt marsh sediment microbial communities from the Plum Island Ecosystem LTER, Massachusetts, United States - Salt Marsh Sediment SW1603-80 ... | reverse complement strand
GGGGATCGGAAAGACCGCCGTGATTCTGCCCGCGGCCTTTGTCACGGAAGTGGGGCTGGGATTGCTCACTCTGGGCATGGTCTTCTATATGCGGGAGGTGTTCCTTCTTTCGCCGGGGCTGGTCGGCTGGATCGCCGCAACCTGGCAGGGCTGCTATGTTCTCGGCTGTCTGAGCATGCGACCCGCCTTCGAAAGGCTCCTCCCCCGTTATTCGATGATCTTTTCCGTCGCAGGTACGGGTGCGGCCGTAACCGCAATTCTGCTTTCCCATACCGTGACGGCGATTTTTATCTTCTATGGCCTGTTCGGTTTTTGTCTCTCCTTCTTCTGGCCGCCCCTTATGAGCTGGTTGTCTCTGGGAATCGAGGGAAAACAGCTTGGCCGAGCCATGACCCGTCTGACCTTCACCGGCAACCTGGGAAACATCATCAGTCCCTTCATGGCCGGCGCGCTCAGCTCCCTATCCCCCCGCTATCCCCTTTTCGGGGCGGCCGTGCTATTTGTCGCCAACGGCATCCTTCTTGTCGGGGCCGCTTTGTCACTGCCCAGAATCCGCTCCGACAAACAGCGTGGGCGCAGCCGCCGGGAGGAGCCTGACGAAACCGACCGGAGCACCTCCCTGCGCTTTCCCGCCTGGGTCGGTCTGTTCGCCACATATGCTGTGTTGGGAGTCCTCATCACGGTCTTTCCCATGTATGCGAGGGATGATCTGGGCCTCTCCAAGAGCACGATCGGAGCCCTCCTCCTCTGTCGAGCACTTTGCACCGCGGCGGGCTACCTGTTCCTCGGCAGAATATCCTCCTGGCACTTCCGGCCGTTTCCGATGACCGCGGGCTTGGCGCTGTTGACCGTGCTGGTCTTCGGCATCTCTCGCGCCGCTACACTCCCCCTCCTGGCCTTGAGCCTGGCCTTGATCGGACCCCTGATCTCCCTGGGTTTCTCCTACAGCTTCTTCCACGGCGCCTCCGGAGCGTCCCGCCGAGCAACCCGCATGGCCATTCACGAGGCTCTGCTGGCCTCGGGTCTGATCGCCGGATCCGCCCTGGGAAGCCAGGTCTATCAGCACTACTCCATGACCGCGGTGAGCGTTTTCTGCGCCGCTTTGATCGGCGCGGTGATTGCAATTCAGATACTTCTGGTTCGCCGTTGGCGAATGCGGTTGACAGGGACGAGCACACATAGAAATTGATATGATTCAACGGCTCGGCTTCACTGTGTGCTGCGGATAAACCGCAAGGGTTCAGACGAGAAAAGAAAAAACCAGGGCATGAAATGGCAAGTTCTTCGGGGAGGTGATATTCTATGTTTTCGAAGAAACACTCAACCATGAAAACCATCGTCGAGCGCATATTGATTGTCTGTCTTTTCTGTTGCCTTTCCCCCCTTGTTTCGTTTTCTCAGATCCAGACAATCGAGGTGTTGAAGGACGGATCCCGCGAAATGATCCAGGCCTTCGGCATCGCCCACTCGGCGATCGGTCTGACAATTCCGATAGTGATTATCAGCTCCGGAATCGCGGCAAACCGAGGGTTTCCCAGACCATCATCACGACCGAGACAAGGATCACCATGATCGACCGGAACCTCCGCCGGCATGCCGAACACATCCAGTCGGTCGCCGCCAATATTTCTAAGGTCTTCGTGGGAAAGGAAGCCCAGATCCACATCCTGCTGGTGGCCTTCAGCGCAGGCCTCCACGTTCTGATCGAGGATGTTCCGGGCGTGGGCAAGACCACCCTGGCCCGCTGTCTGGCGGTCAGCGTGGGGCTGGATTTCGGCCGCATCCAGTTCACCCCCGATCTTCTGCCCGGAGACATCACGGGCATGACCATCTGGAGCCCGGAAAAGCGGGAGTTCCTCTACAAAGAGGGCGCGCTGATGCACCAGTTCGTCCTGGCCGACGAGATCAACCGGGCCAGCCCGCGCACCCAGTCGAGCCTTCTCGAGGTGATGCAGGAAGGTTCGGTGACGGTGGACGGAACGACCCACAGGCTGCCGCAACCCTTCTTCGTGGTGGCCACCCAGAACCCGACTAGCTTCCTCGGAGCTTTCCCCCTTCCCGAGGGGGAGCTGGATCGCTTCGGCGTAGCCTTTTCCCTCGGCTATCCGGACGGGGAGGACGAGATGAAAATTCTCTCCCGCTTTCAGGACAAAGATCCCCTGGAGGAGATGCAGCCGGTTTCCACACCGGAGACGGTGCTGGGGATCCGGGGAAGCATCCGCCGCGTCCACGTCGCCGATGCGGTGAAACGATACATCGCCGACATCGCTTCGGAAACACGGTCCAGCAACCATCTGAAGCTCGGCATGAGCCCCCGGGCGTCTCAGCACCTCATGCTGGCCGCCCAAGGGGAGGCGTTCTTTCAGGCCAGGGATTTCGTAATTCCCGAAGACGTAGCGGGTTCGGCTCCTGCCGTGCTGGCCCACCGCTTGATCCTCTCCGCGGAAGCGCGCATGGAGGGCATCGATCCCAGGCAGATTGTGAGCCGGATTCTCGGGAGGGTGAAGATCCCCACCGGGTTGAATGAACGCTGAGCTGCCCCTCAGCCTCCGCGCCGGCAGGATCGGCCTGTACCTGCTCGCCCTGTTAGTAGTCTATCTGGCGGGGAGTTACGTGGCGCCGTTTTTTCTCTACCTCTTCTTCGTGCTGCTGACACTGCCGTTCCTCTCGCTTTCATACCTCTTGCTGACCTTCCTCCGCCTGAAGTACTACCAGGATTTCAGCACCGAGCACCCCATGAAGGGAGAAACCGTTGTCTACCGCCTGATTCTGGCCAATGAAACGTTTCTGCCGCTGCACTACCTGACCGTGGGTTTCAAGACGATCCATCCTTTCATGGAAGCAGTGCTTCCCCGATTCATCACCTACATCCGCGCCGGGGACCGGCTGGAGAAGGTGTATGAAATCAACTGTCCCTTTCGCGGGATCTACACGGTAGGGCTGGAATCCCTGGCTGCCGAAGACCCGCTTCATTTCCTGGTGCTCCGCCGGCGGGTCTGGTACAGAACCTTCTACGTCTATCCCAGGATACTTGCCTTGCGTAACTTTTCCACCGGAATGGAGCGCAGCGAGCGCCTCACCCAGGGCGCCTCCACCGGATCGGTCCCCGACTTCGCCCTGTTCAGTCAACTTAGAACGTACCGCTCCGGCGAATCTCTTCACCATCTGGCCTGGAAGAAGTTCGCCTCTACCGGCTCGCCGTATGTCAAGGTCTACGACACCTCGGCCGAACCGGGGGTGACCATCTACTTCGACCTGAGACCGACTGAAGCGTCGGGATTGAAGGCGTTGGAGACCGAAGACGTGTCGGTGGAGATTCTCGTCGCTCTGGTGAAGTACTACCTGGATCAGGGGATACCGGCAGCGGTTCGCGCTCCGGGACGAACCGTGTACTCCTTTCGGGGAGCCAACCCGGCCGGCTTCCAGCGTTTCTATCTGTCTACCATGGAGCTGCTGTTCCAGCCCACAATTTCAGCGGCTGCGTTCTATCGACTGGACAAACAGACAGGCGGATACGAGAGCAGCTCTGCAATCATCATCTCCCATCTGCTCGACCCGGAGATCTTTTCCACGGTGGAGGTATCCCTGGCCGCAGACACCCCGGTGGCCCTCATTCTGAACCGCAGCGGATACGCGCAGGCGGAGCGGAAAGCTGTCGTTCCCTATCTGTATTCGCTCAGCGAGCGGGGAGCCAACATCCGTTTTGTCGACGGGCCGGAGGATATAGTGGAAAGCCTGGAAAGGGGCGTACTGAGCTATGAGCGATAGGCTTCCCCCGTGGGCCCGGATCGTTCTAGCCGCTATCGCCGCCGTGCTCCTTCCCGGAATCCTCAAAATCCTCCTCCGGGCCGAGCTGTCCTGGCCGCTGCTGTTGGCGCTCGCGCTGGGCAAAATTGCCCTGTCTGCAGTATCGATATACGCGCGTGGACTTGTCGCTCGAGCCTTTCGCCTCCTCTCGACCCTCTACACCGTCGGTTTCGCCGCCGTCGTGCTTACGGGCATCCTGATCAGCCCCTACTCGGCTTATGGGATCTGGTTTGAAACGGTCCGTGAAGGTGAGCCCCGAGGCGCGGTATCCAACCTGATGATGCTGCTGGCCGCAGTTTTTTCCTCCGCCCTGGCAGGAAGATTGCTGGATTCGGAGATACTCCTCCCCCTATACGGACAGGCATTGGTTGCAGCGGGACTGCTCGCCCTCATCTATCAGACCCGCCTGTTCCATATTCTGCTTCTCTGCCTGCTCGCCCTCGGTTCGATGGCCGTCTCCGTGCGCTTCGTCCGGCGGGGCAATCGCCTGCGGAATCTGGTCACCTTTCTCCTGCTGTTTCTGGCCTTGTTGGCCGTCTCCCGGCTTCCCCTGCTCTTCGCAGAGCCGCGGGGGAGCCGCTTCGTGGACGACCGGCTGCACCCGGGTTTACGGAAAACCGTGGTCGCCCTGTTCCCCCGTTTTCCCCTAATATACGGGATTCCCGGATTCGGCTACGGATTCGAAACCGACAGTTTGGGAGGAACGCCGATCCTCTCCGAGGCGCCCATATTCGAGATACGGGGACGGCCGGGCCAGCGCTTGTATCTGCGCACCGGCGCTTACTCCACCTACGACGGCCGGTCCTGGAGCAAGCGTATAAAAGCTGAGGGAATTTCGAGTCATCCCGCAAACCTAATAGCCGACAACCATATGCGGATCCTGACCCTCAACCCGGGGGAGGTTCCCCCTTCTTCGCTTCGAATATCGGTTCTCGCCGAGTACTACACCCTCCTCCCCTTCACTCTGAACACACGAGCGATCTATTTGCCTCCGGAACAGATCGAGGGAATCTCGGGAAACTTCGAGGAAGGATATCGGCTGGCCAATCCCCTGCGCTCTGATCAAAGCATCTATCTGCGCTACGAGCAGCCCGGAGAGCAACGCGGGGGGCAGAGAGGAGCTCCGGCCGAGGATTTGCCCGCCGCGGAAAGAAGTGCGTATCTGCAGCTCCCGAGTAGGGTCAGCCCCGAGCTCAGCGAACTGGCCGCGAACCTGGGAGACTCCACGGGGGACACCCGCGGCACCTTGAGAAACATCGAGAGGTATCTGGCCCGGAATTACACCTACAACCTGGAAGCCGATCGAACCCCGGCCGGTGCTGATTTCGTCGATACCTTTCTGTTTCAGAGCAAGGAGGGCTACTGCGTGCATTTCGCCTCCGCTTTTACCGTGCTGGCTCGGCTGAACGGTATACCCGTGCGGTATGCCACGGGCTATCTGGCAACCATACCGAACGGTTCCTTTCCGTTCGACGGGACGCGGGAAGCGGGCCTGGGCATCGTTACTGGATTATCCGCCCATGCCTGGCCGGAGGTGTGGCTGGAGGATCGGGGCTGGACCGCCTGGGAGGCAACGACCGCGGTCAACCCGTTGTACTACGAAGAAATCGGAGAAGACTGGCTGTACGAATACGGTCGAGGGATCAATCGGCTCACCAACCGCCAGCTGCGGGCAATCCTGGGGCGGGAACCCGCATCCCAACAAAGAGCAGCCAGAGGGGCGTGGAGTTTCAACTGGCAGATCCTGTTCCTGTCGATCCCTCTCCTCGCTGTACTGCTGATCGCCATCCGGGCGATCCGGCGCTACGGCATCCTCCTCCTGGCTGCGCTTCGTCCCGATCGGTCTTCGGCGGTAAAAATCGTAGCCAAAATCGCCGCCAGCTTTCATCGCCGGGGCGTGGACCGGCCGGACGAGCTGGGTTGGGTCCGGTGGGCTGAGAGGATCAGCGCTGCCACGCCTCAACTCGCGCCCCGATTCCAGACCAGGTCGCGGCGCCTGCTGACGGTGATCCAACGACTGATGTACAGCGATCAGGCATTTCGTAAACGGGATCTGGGATTAATACGGACGTTTTACCTGAATTACTGCGCGGGCTCCGTTATCAGCCGGTAAACATCGAGATCGCGAATCAGCCGCGGTTGACCAGAAAGATCCCCAGGGCCACCATGCCGGCACCGATTGCCAGACCGATCGAGATCCCCTCTCCCAGCAGCAGATAGCTGGCCAGCAGGCCCCACAGGGGCGCGGTGAAGAACAGGACGGTGAGCCGACTGGGTCGATAGCGTTTGAGGATAGAATACCAGGTCAGAAAACAAAAGACGCCAACCACCACGGCCTGGTAGAGCACGGCTGCCACGACAGGCGGGGGAAACTCGAAAGCGCTTCCGCTGTCGAACAGCAGGTGCAGTGCAAAAAACAGCGGTACCCCGATGATCATCTGCCAGACGAGGAGCCGCGGTGCTGCGATGGCTTGAACGTAGCGCTTGATCAGCACGGTCAGCAATCCGAGCAGGAATCCGCTGCCCAGGCAGAGCAGATCCCCGACCATGCTTCCCCCCGGACCGATGGCTAGTTTCTCCCAGAACACCACCACGATGCCGGCGAAGGCACAGATCACCCCGATCAGCCTGTACCAGGACAGCCGATCCCCGGGAATCATGAAGTGAGCCAAAAAGGCAACAAACACCGGATAGGTGTGCAGGATCACGGTTGCCCGGCCGGCCAGAGTCAGCCGGGTTCCCCAGTTTAGAATGGCGATCTGGATTGTAAAGATCAAACCGACAATGAGGAGGGGGATTACCTCGCCGGCTCGGGGCTTGAGAGATACGTGCCTCATCCGAGCCCAGATTGCGATCAGCGGCAGGGCAATCCCGAAGCGGATACCCGCCGCTGCAAGCGGTGGGATACCGCGCAGGCCGATCTTGATCGCTACGACGTTGCCGCCCCAGAGGGCGGCCAGGAGGAGAACGAGAAAGGTGGTTCGAACAGGAATAGAATCCTTGGTCAAAATAAGATCCCGCGCCGATTCTACCGAATCTCACCGTGTCGTGTCAAAATAAAATCGAACGCTTGTCTTCTATAAACGAAACCCCTACACTACCCGCACATTATGCACCGGAGTGTGGTTGTCGTATCCATAGATGGATTGTCCACGGTGGATCTGCCGTATCTGGAGTCGCTGCCCAATTTCCGAGAGCTGATGGGACGCGGTTCCCTCTGCCGGGAAATGCGGGGTATCTACCCGACCCAAACCTATCCCCTTCACGCCAGTCTGATTACCGGATGCTACCCGCACCTGCACGGCATCCATGCGAACACACTCTTCCAGCCGGGCCGCATCTCCCCGGATTGGCATTGGTACCGCCGTTTCCTGCGCGTTCCCGCACTGTACGATGTAGCACGACAGCAGGGTTTAAAAAAAACCGCTTCCCTCCTCTGGCCGGGAGCCGCCCGTTCCCGCAACCGCTACGTGATCCCCGAAATCAAGACCACCCGCCGCGGCCAGAGCTTTCCCTGGCTGCTGTTCACAAGCGGCAGTCCCCTGTTCATGCTGCACATGGGGGCACGCTACCGGGCATTGCTCAAAAACCTGAGATACTTTCACCTCGACAACTTCACAGCCGCAGTCGCCTCCCACCTGATCCGAAAACGAAAAACGAATCTGCTCCTGCTTCACCTCCTCGATTTGGACGGAACCCGCCACCGTTACGGGTTTCAAGCCCCCGAAACCTTTAGAGTCCTGGAAGATCAGGACCGACGGCTGGGCACGCTGCTGGCGGCCGCCCGGGACTCCGGGGTGTCCGAGGACACGACATTTGTCGTGTTCGGGGATCACGCCTACATCGACGTCCACACCCGCATTCGTATCAACGCCGCGTTTCGGAAGGCGGGACTGCTTGAGTTCGGCACCAAGGGTACGGCCGGCCGGCATTCCGCCGAAGGCAGTAGATTGATCCGCTGGGAGGCTTGGGCCAACTGCTGCGAAGGATCGGCACAGATAGGCCTGCGGGATCCGGAGGACCGGGCTATACACGGCAGGCTTGCAGCGGTGTTTGCCGAGCTTCAGGACAGCGGTGTCGTGGAAACCGTGTACACTCGAGACCAGGTCCGGCAGATGAAACTCGAAGGACCCATCGATTACTTGTTGGAAGCCAAGGCTGGCTGCTACTTCGTGCCGGAAATCGAAGGGGAGATCGTCGCGCCGGCTGAGGAGAATTTCCGAGCCGTCCACGGCTATCACCCGGACCGTCCCGGCTACAGCTCCCTCTTCTTTGCCGCGGGTTCAGGAATTCGCAGGGGCGTAGAAGTGGACAGCGTCCCCATAGTGGATCTGGGTCCCACCCTGGCAGCCCTCCTGGGATTGCAGCTGCCCGCTGCAGAAGGTCGGGTGCTGAGGGAGATACTAGATTTTGGATAGCGCGAAACCGTCACCGTCACGTCGGCCGCCCGGTTGCAGAGCAAAGCAGAGGCGGCTATAAAAGTGAAACAGGAGGATTTGTATGACCGTTAGCGACAGGGAGTATCGAAAGCGTATTCGGGCCTGGACCATGTACGACTGGGCCAACTCCGCCTTTGTCACCACCGTGGCCGCCGCGGTTCTGCCGGTGTACTACAGTCAGGTGGCCGCCTCCACCCTGCCCAGCCCGGCGGTGGCCACAGCCTATTGGAGCATGGGTGTGAGTATCTCTCTGATCATCGTAGCGGTAATCGCTCCCGTGCTGGGTACGGTCTCCGATGTGATGCGGGGAAAGAAGAAGTTTCTGTCGATCTTTGCCGGCATAGGCATTGTGGCCACCGGGTTGCTCGTCCTGGTGAAAAGCGGAAACTGGCTGCTCGCGTCCCTTCTGTTCATCTTCGGCCGCGTCGGATTCGCCGGCGCCAATGTATTCTACGACGCCCTCCTGCCCCACGTGGCCCGGGTCGAAGATCAGGATAAGGTATCTTCCCGGGGATACGCCATGGGCTACCTGGGCGGCGGCCTTCTGCTTGCCTTGAACGTGGTGATGATCCAGCTGCTTCCGGGGACGTGGGGACCCAGGTTGTCCTTCCTCACCGTCGCCCTCTGGTGGGCCCTGTTCTCCATTCCCCTGTTGAAAAACATTCCCGAACCGCATACGTTGACCGCCCGGCTTGAAAAGGGGCAAGACGTACTTTCAGTGAGCTTCAAACGGATCGGGGAGACGTTCCGCGACATCCGGCAGTACAAGGAGTTGTTCAAAATGCTGCTGGCCGCTCTGATTTACCTCGACGGCATCGGGACCATCATCGGCGTAGCCGCCATCTATGGAGCGGAACTGGGATTCGGCACACTGGAGCTGATCCTGGCCCTTCTGCTGGTTCAGTTCGTGGGAATCCCCTTCAGCCTGATCTTCGGCCGCCTGCCCAGCAAGGACACTCGGCACCGGCACATCGTGATGGCTTTCATCGTGTTCAACATCGTTCTGCTTCCGATGCTCGGAATCGGGGGCAAGCGCCTGCTTCCGGAGAGCATCAGCGGCGCACCCCTTCCCGCTTACGCTTCCTCGGACCGCTCAGCCGGGGAAGGAGCGTATCCCGTTACCGATAAGGCATTCTCCTATCGGGGCAGTTGGACAAAGAAGATCGTGGCGGCTGAAAGGATACGCAGCGAGGAAGACAGGACCTACCGAATGACTGATGAGCAGGGAGCCCGGCTGGATTTTCCCTTCAACGGTCAGAAGCTCACAATCACCTACGGCGTGGGACCGGATCACGGCATCTGGACCGTGGAAATCGACGGTCGCCCTTTGGAGGATGAGGACGGTCAGCCCGTCAGGATCGACGCCTACAACGCCAGGCTACGGTATGAGAACACCATTACAATTATGGTTCCCGCCGCGGGCGAACACGTGCTTAGCCTGGTTAATCAAGGCGAGAGGAACAGCCGCAGCTCAGGCAACGTGTTGAGCATCGCCGAGGTGAAAGTGCTGCCTCCTCTGCGGCAGAGCAACCTCGGTCTGGTCATCGGCATGATTTTCGCCCTGGAGGTAATCTGCCTCCTGTTGGCCCTGCTGTTCGGGAAGGTTCTGTTCTCCCGGCTGGCAGACAAGATGAACACCAAGCGCAGCCTGCTCCTGGCTCTGTTCGTCTATTCGGTGATTGCTGTCTGGGGATTCTTTCTCGATTCCGTGATCGAGTTCTGGTGCCTGGCCTGGCTGGTGGCCTGTGTCCAGGGTGGAAGTCAAGCCCTGACCCGCAGCCTGTTTTCCACGCTGGTTCCCGCGCCGAAGAGCGGCGAGTTCTTCGGCCTGTTCGGGATCATGGAGAAAGCAGCCACCTTCACCGGACCACTGCTGTTCGCCGCTGCCGGCGCCATCTTCGGATCCAGCCGGCCCGCCGTACTGAGTCTGATAGTGTTCTTCATCGTGGGGATGATCCTGCTGCTGCGGGTGGACGTGGAGAGCGGCCGTCAGATCGCCCGGGCCGAGGAGAGCGAGCTGGAGAAGCAGCTGGATTAGCTGTCAGCGCTCAGCAGCGGCTCGAGCCGTTGACGCCGCAATCCAGACACAGTAGCATGAGATGTGCTCGAAATGGAGACGACTCAGCAACAACAACTCGAATGTATCCGGAAAAAATATGGGATCCGGCTCATCCTGGCGTTTGGTTCGCAGATCAGGGGAATCGTTCATCAGGAAAGCGATCTGGATTTAGGCGTACTATACGAAGGAGAGCAGAAACCATTGGATGTAGCCGCGGAACTTCAAAAGGTGTTCCCCCATCACGAGTTGGATCTCGTGAACCTTAATCGGGCCGATCCTCTGCTGCTGAACGAGGTGAACAAGGAATGCCGGTTGTTAGCCGGCGCTGAAACGGATTATCACAACTTCCGCATCCGTGCTTTTCACCGCTATCAGGATTTCAAACCCTATCTGCAAATGGAAGCCCAACTCAATTCACGACGATTGGCTCGGTTGAAAGATGGCAGTTAACCGTGAGCTCGTAGAGCGTAAGGTCAGCCTCATTCTGCAAGATCTCGAAAAGCTCCGAGAATTGGCGCAACTCGATCTATCGGATTACCTCGCGGATTTCAAAAACGAAGCAGTGGCGGAACGGTTTCTCGAAAGAATCATTGGCCGGATGATAGATGTCAACTGCCAACCTATATTGAGGGGATTAAAAAATTCATCTCGGCGTGAACGTGATGGGGATTCAATCCTATAAATACAGAGAAATTCCTACATAAAATTTGCCGTAGCTGGAATTGTACAGAGTATGGTCCAGTTCATCCCCGTTGGTGAGCCGAAAGGGATCGAGCCCGAACGCCTCGTAGGAGACATCCTCCCGAGAGTAGTAGTACTCACCGCTGTCGACCGATTTGGCTTCTCTTTCACGCTGCGGCAAGGTGAAGCTCTGCAGCCAGCTTAGTCCGACGTTCAGAACCAGTCGAGGAAGGAAAAAGTACTCCAGCTCCAGATTGGCCAACACTCCCAAACCCACAAACCACATCTGGATCTCCTTTCTCCTTTGAGCCACGAAACTGCCTATCATGACGGGAAGATCATCGTACGTTTGAATGTACTGGATTGCCTGTATCGATGGACCGATCCCGGCGGATATGTTCATTTTATAGCCAATCGAGAATACATACGAAACAGGCACGGAGAAACTGAACGGAAACTGTTGTACGGCATAATGAACACTGAGAGCGCTAACTTGTCCCACGGTTAAAGTAACGGGGGTTCCGTCGTCCTGGAAGAAATCAATCCCGGCCGCGGTCGTTATGGCATCCGAAGGCAGATTCTGCATGCTCCCATACGTCGGCCCATCATAAAACACATAGAGATTTATCTGTAAAGCGCACGCGGACGAGAAGGGAGACCTATCTGCAGAGCTCACCAAAGACTAAATCAGCGGATCAGACCCTGCCGCTTTAGATCCTCCCGGTTCAGAACCAGGATGTCCCGGGTGCCGGAATTGATGTATATCTTGTCTCCGAACAGGAAGAAGGCGCTGTCCCTGTCCACGACTTCCTCGGACTGGCTGATCAGCTGAAGTGCCTCGTCAAAACGACCCAGGCGGTACTCACCCCCCGACTGGAACACCGCATAGATCGAGCTGGCCTGGAGCAGCACGTAGCTCTCGGGATAGATCTCCTCCCAGCTGCGTGTGGTTTCCTTCAGGGTGAGCGGCTCGAGGAGCATCAGCCGAGCCGGGGAGGCGGCGCTGCTTTCATGGCCGACCACGAGGATCGAGCTCTTGAAGAAGTAGAAGGTCCGCCCCCGGATGTGGCTGACCGGAGAAGAAATCTGTACGTCCGAGGCCACCGGATCCAGGATGTGCAGCGTGCCGGTGACCGAACCGTCGGTGGCGCGTGGCCGGACCTTGAGGTAGTACAGCTGATCGGAGAAGACGAAGGTGCCCGGTCTCTGGGGGCGTCTGTCCTGAGCGCGTTCATCGGCGATGATCTGCTCCCGTTCCTCGGCGATCTCCCCCTCCTTGGCCTCGATTGCTGCTTCGGTTTCCGCAACCGCCGCTTCTCGTTCCCGTACCTCCCCTTCCCGCTCGGCGACTTCCGCCTCCAGGCGCTCCCGCTCCGTCTGGGTGCGGGCCTCCTCCAGCTGCTCTCTGCTCTCGGTTAGCTCTTCCTCGGCTTTCTCGACTTCGGCTTTCTGCTCGCCGAGCTGGTCCATCTTCTCCTCTACTTCCCGCTCCTTGAGCTCCACCATATCCTTGCGGTCTTCAAGACCCATGTCTTCCTGCTGACGCATCTCCTCGATGACCTTCTCCTCGGTCAGCTCGGTGGTGCTCAGAGAACCCAGCACACCCTTTCCAGCCCCCGTTGTCAGAGGAATGAGCATCCTGGTTGCTCCCGGCCATTCGAAGTACTTGGTCGACAGCCCCGCGTTCTGCCTGTTCAGGTAGGAGAGGACCAGGGATTTGTACTTATCGGACAAGTACTCCAGCTGTGCTCTGTACACGGCGTTGTAGATCGTGGCAAAGCGGGCCAGGGTGCGGGCATCCTCCGCGGAGTAGTCGAAGACTCCTTCCAGATACCCGGCCAGGATCCGGCGGACATTATCGATGTGATCGACTTTGGCATCCCGATCGATGGAGAAGATATCCGCATCGAACTTCCCCTGCTCCGCCGGATCTATCGCTCGGATTACCGAGTATTTGAACAGGAAAGAAGCCCGCTCTTTGTTCTGGCCTATGACACTGGCCAGATACCAGCCCAGGCCTTTGATCTCATCCGCAGTGTCGATGCGATCGTAGGGCCCTTCGTAGTTGATGAATACGATCTCCCGATCTACGCTCCGAAGCTCCTCCTCGGCCACATCTTGGGCGTATAATCCCATTACCAACAGAAATACCAGGATCGACAACATCGCTTTTTTCATACCGCAACTCCTCTCACCGCCTACTCCTCTCACCGTCTCCACCGTTGGGAAAGATCGCGCAGATATCCGGAGGCGCGTTCCCGCACGCTCACCGATGCATCCCTCTGCGCCAATGCAGCCAAAGCGCGATAGTTGTCCGGATGAACGGCAGTCTCCGAGCTCATGATGATCCGATAGAGGGCCCGGGCACAGGCCAGATGAAAACGTTCCTGTCCGGTCTCCCCCACTTTATACAGTATAGCACGGGCCAGCTCGCCATCCGGATCAAAACCTATGGTTGCCAGCGAGTCGACAGCCGCTACTCTGATCTCACTATCTTCATCGGCGGCCATCACCTGTAACAACACCGCTCTTGCTCCCTCGGAGCCCAGCTCCCCGAGGAGCGAGCAGGCTTCGATTCTGATCTGCGGATCGCTCAGACCTGCTGCAGCGCTCGTCGAGCTGCGGTAGATCACGCCCTCCCCGGCCAGATACCCGAGAACCTCTTCCAGCACCACCAGATGAACGTCCAGATAGCGCCTCCCCTCGAGGTGCGCTTCGATGTCCCCAAGTGCCATCCGCTTCAGCTCCGGCGAGTCGGAATAGGCCAGTTCCCGAAGCAGTACCGCCGCGGGGCTGTCCAGGTCCGTCAGGGCGTTGGCCCGGCCGGTGTGCTGCCCGTCATGATACGCCTGTGGCCAGGGGCTTTCAGACAGACCCGTCGAACCGGCGGACAACGCGTAGAGGATCCAGTCCTCCGCACCAACGAGCACAATCCCGTCCTTTCCGATGGTGGGAATGCCGACAGACTGCTTCGCCCGGAAACGCCAGAGAATCAACCCGTTGCCGGAGACGGCGGCGATTTGCGTGGAAGCGGTGGAGACGTAGGCGGTACCGTCATCCCCGAGCACGGCCGGGAAGAGGATGGGAACGCGGAGGGAGCTGCTCCAGATCAGCCGTCCCTCCGGGTCGATCGCGTAGAGCCTTCCGTTGCCCGCACCAGCGATGATCGCCCCATCAGAACGGAGCACCGGATCGGAGGTATCGGCAGGGATCGCATAGCTCCACAGCAATACCCCTTGCGGTGAAATTCGATGGATCCCCGCGGCGCTTACGTACAGGGTACCCTCGTGACCGATCGCCGGTGTGCCCACGGAAGCGGGAAGCTCGATCTCCCATTTGTTGCTGCCGTCCCGGTTCAGAGCCAGGAGACGACGGTCCGTGGTCCCGACATAGACCGTCCCGTCCTCGCCGATCGAAGGGCTGGAGGCCAGCTCCGCGCGCACCTGATATCGCCAGCGTTCCTTCCCGGTGTAGCTGAGACAGTAGATCATCCCGCTTGTCGTGGCCAGTACGATCGAACCGTCTGATCCCACAGCGGGGTTCAGACAACCGCCCGTTCTGGGTGAAAACATCCAATGCAAACGCCCGTTGGCTCCCGTGGCCATGAGGATCCCGCTTTGGGTACCGAGCAGGACCGTGCCGTCATAGGTCACCACCGGCCCGGCCGACAGTTTTCGCCCCACCGGATAACGCCAACGCTCGCGACCCAGAGCCGAGAGAGCGTAGAGGGTTCTGTCATCGGACAGGATATAGATCGTTCCACGGTGGTCGACCGCCGGCTTCGCCACCACCCGTCCGCCCGTGACGTAGCGCCAGGCGAGCTCGTAGGGCTGCTCCTCCGCGCTGGCTGACGCGAGTCCCAGAAGTGTTAAAAAAACGAGAATGAAGGCGACAGATCTCATGCGCACCCATGATACGACCGCCCACCGCGATTTTCAAGCCGAGCGTAGGCGAGGGTGGCCACCTTGACGATCCTCTGCGGCTTGATGTACTTTCAGCAGGTATAACGGGCGCGATGAAGAACAAGCACAAACGAGCCAAATCCCTCAACATCGGCTTCGTCTCCACCCGTTTCAAAGGTATGGACGGGGTGTCCTTGGAGTCGAGCAAGTGGGCGGAGATCTTCGAGGGTTTTCACCACAGCTGTTTCTGGTTCGCCGGGGAGCTGGACAAGGACCCCCAAGCGAGCATGCTGGTGCCGGAGGCTTTTTTCCAACACCCCGACAACATCGCCCTGTCCCGAGAGCTGTTCGGGGTGCAGACCCGCGCCCGCACCGTAACCGATCGGATCTACAAAGAAAAAGAATACCTGAAGGAGAAGATCTACGCCTTTCTCGAGCGGTTCAACATCGACCTTCTGGTAGCCGAGAATGTGCTGGCTATACCGATGCACATCCCCCTGGGGGTAGCTCTGACCGAGGTTATCGCCGAGACGGGTGTTCCGGCGATCGGCCATCATCACGACTTCTACTGGGAACGGCCCCGGTTCCTGCTCAACGCGATTCCCGAAATCCTGGACATGGCCTTTCCCCCCGACCTGCCCTCCATGAAGCACGTGGTGATCAACACAGTGGCTCAGAAGGATCTGGCTGCTAAAACCGGAATCTCCTCCCATCTGATCTACAATGTAATCGACTTCGACCGAGCAAAGACGGGGATCGACGAGTACAACAAGAACCTTCGTGCGGACATGGGCTTCAGCGATCAGGATGTTCTGGTGCTGCAGCCAACCCGCATCGTGTCCCGTAAAGGCATCGAGCAGGCTCTCTACCTGGTGGAACGCCTGCGGGTCCCCAACCTGAATCTCCTGATCTCCCATTCACCGGGAGACGAGGGACAGGAATACTTCAACTGGATCAAGGACACCGCCCAGCGCCAAAAGGTTCCGATCCATTTCATCTACAACCGGCTCTACGAAGAGCGCACCCAAACACCGGACGGCCGTAAGGTCTACACACTGTGGGACGTCTACCCCCACACTGACCTGATCACCTATCCGAGCCTCTACGAAGGGTTCGGCAACGCCTTCTTGGAGGCCATCCTGTTCAAGAAACCTCTGTTGGTGAACCGTTACTCGGTGTATATCGTGGATATCGAGCCCAAGGGATTCGATGTTGTAGCCATCGATGGCTTCCTCACCGAGAAGGCGGTGCGGCAGGTGGAAGAGGTGCTGATCGACCCTGATCGCCGCCGGGTCATGGTCGAGCGTAACTTCGAGCTGGGAAAGAAGTACTTCTCCTACAGTTCCCTAAAACGGGGATTGAGCGCCCTGCTTACGAGCTTCTTCGGCACCATTCCTTCGGGAAATCTGGCCGGCGGTATGAATGGCCAGTAGAACCAAACTTACAGGGCTCAGGCGAATCAACCCTTCTTTTTCTCAGCGCTTACAAACAGTACGGTAGAATACCAGGCGACCTCCCGGCCGCTGAGCTGATCTGAACAGATCTTCCGGAGGTGCTCGAGCTCGGTCGAGCTCAGCAACGCGGAAGCTCGATCCCCGTAACTTCCGCTTCGCGGGGCGAACCAACGCTCGATATCTTCGGATCGGATTGTTCGGCGATCGGCAAATCGTTGGATGTCCCTCTTCAGAACGTTGAAGCCGGCATTTTCCACGATCCCGCAGAAATCGTCGACCGACCAATTAACAAGGGGATTGTTCGCATCCGTATAAATCGTCTCTTCCGCCTTGTTGAGCTTCTTTCGAAACGCCTCACTCTCGGATTGCAGATCCAGCAGCTCGGAGAGCCTCATTCCCTTGGATGGCACAACCTCGGCCAGGGAGATTTGCCCCCCGGGTCGGAGTGCCGCAGATATTGCGTTCAGGCTGCCCGCCTTATCCGGCTCCCGGAACAGGGCATTACGCCCCACCGCGGCATCGAAACGTACCTTTCCCCCGTCGCTACGTTCCAGCAGCTCGGGGAGCGCTTTCAGGGCCCCGACCAGTACCTGCGGCCGCTCCAGCTCCGAGAGGGCTTGGGCTCTGCTCTCCAAGAGCGAGGCGGCGTTCGGATCGTCGCTCAGAGACCAAACCCCTCCCTCCGGGACCCGCCGCAGGGCTTCCCAGGTAAGAAGCCCTTCCCCGGCCTTGAGATCCAACAGCAGATGGTGGCGTGAGAGTAAGAGGGGGGCAAAAAGTAACTCCCGGATCATCGCAAGCTGTTCGCTGGTCCGGCTGACCGCCCGCTCCAGCCACAGGTCTCGAACCCTGCTTCCCTTGCTGAAAGTCAAGATCTCCGTGCCGCGGCGATCCACCTCCATCATGGCCTCCAGTTGGGCTTCCCGCCGGCGGCGAACCTGTTCGCGAATGGACTTCTCATAACCCTGATCCGAGGGCTGGTAGAAGACCTTGCCCTGCAGGGCGTCTGGCAGGTACTGCTGCGCCACCCAGTGCTCCCGGTAGGCGTGAGGGTAGAGGTAACCCTCCCCGTGGCCGAATCCCTCCTTGTCACGGCTGGCATCCTTGAGGTGATTGGGAACCTCCCCGGCCTGCTCGGTCTCCACCACATCCAGAGCGTCGAAGAAGGCCATGCTGGTATTGGACTTGGGAGCCGTGGACAGGTAGAGCACGGCCTGGGCCAGATGGAAACGCCCCTCTGGAAGCCCCACCCTCTCGAAGGCTGCGGCCGCCGCCTGGGTAACGACCAGGGCATTCGGATCGGCCAGACCCACATCCTCCGAGGCGAAGATCAGCATACGGCGGAATATGAAGCGGGGATCCTCCCCGGCGTATACCATTCGGGCCAGCCAGTACAGGGCGGCATCGACGTCAGAACCCCGCAGGCTCTTGATGAAGGCGCTGATCGTATCGAAGTGGTAATCCCCCTCCTTGTCGTAGAGAACTACCCTCCGCTGGATGCTCTCCTCGGCGATATCCAGGGTGATGTGAATCGATTGTCCCTCCGGAGGGGGGAAATGCTCGGGCGTGGTTTCCACTGCCAGCTCGATCGCATTGAGCAGGGTACGGGCATCTCCTCCGGAAACATCCACCAGGTGATCGAGGGCCTCACGATCGAATTTCACCTTGTAGGCGCCGTAGCCCCGCTCTTCATCCGCGAGCGTCCGTTCGGCGATGGCGTGCAGGTCTTCCGGCCGCAGCGGCTTGAGCTGAAAGATGCGGGATCGGCTTACCAGGGCCGGGTTGACCTCGAAGAAGGGATTGAGGGTCGTGGCCCCGATGAAAACGATGGTGCCGTTTTCCACCCAGGGCAGCAGGGCGTCCTGCTGCGCCTTGTTCCAGCGATGCACCTCGTCCACGAAGAGGATGGTGCGCCGCCCGTAGAGCTTGCGCCGTTCCTCCGCCTCCCCGGTGCTTTGGCGGATCTCTTTGACCCCGGCAAGCACGGCGTTGATGCTGAAAAATTGACTTTTAGTGGAGTTTGCAATCACCCGGGCCAGGGTGGTCTTTCCGGTTCCCGGCGGGCCGTAAAAGATCAGGGAGGATAGCTGATCCGCCTGAATCGCCCGTCGCAGCAGTCTCCCGTGTCCGAGTATGTGCTCCTGCCCGACGAACTCATCCAGGGTGCTGGGCCGCATACGGGCTGCCAGGGGCTGCTCCCCCTCACTCTGCCTCGTTGCTTGATCGAACAGCTCTTCCTTCTGCGGGCGCTTGGATCTCAAAGATTCGGACCTCTCTCTGTTGGACCTATTGTACAACAACGGACAAAGAAAATGCTATTCAGAGGGCATCCCCCTCTTTTATATTCTTAATAATCACCACCCGGGAGAACGAAGCGTGTCTATCCCTATTTCCTACAACCAATCCCCCCCAGATCTGATCCGGGCTCGGACCTCGGTTCGGCGGTTCAACGCTGAGGTGGTGGCCGGGGAGGCCCGGCAGGAACTGGAGCGCTGCTGCCAGGCCGCGCAAAAAGGACCTTTCGGCGGCGTCTGCCGCTTCCGGTTGATCGACAACCACGTCGGTAGTGGTGCACAGGGTGAGCGGGTGGGAGCCTACGGGACCATCAGCGGCGCCCGGACCTATCTGGCCGGCGCAACCGGGTCGGGTGGATTCAGCCTGGAGGACTTCGGCTATCTGTTCGAACTGCTCCTGCTCAAGGTGACCGATCTGGGCCTGGGCAGCTGCTGGCTGGGAGGAAGCTTTACCCGCAGCCGCTTTGCCAAGGCCATGGACCTGCGGGAGGAGGAGATCCTGCCCGCGGTCAGCCCGATAGGTATTCCGACAAAGCAGAGAAGCTTTGTCGATCGGGTGATCCGCTGGGGCGCCGGCTCGAAGCGGAGAAAATCCTGGGCCGAGCTGTTCTACGACGCCGAAACCGCGGCGCCTCTATCCGAGAATCGGGCCGGGCAATTCGCCACGGCCCTGGAAATGGTCCGGCTTGCACCTTCCGCCTCCAACAGACAGCCCTGGCGCTGCCTCAAAGAGGGGGAGATGATGCACTTCTGCCTGCAGCGCTTTCCCGGCTATCAGGCGATCACACAGACCGATCTTCAGCGCATCGACATGGGTATCGCCATGGCCCACTTCGATCTGGCCATGGAAACAGCCGGCATCGAGGGCCGGTGGCAGGTTTTGGACTCGCCGCTTCTGCGAGCCAAGCCCCTTAAACGTCCCGAGGCCTGGCAAAAGGCTGAATATTTAGTAAGCTGGAGGGCGGAAGCCGCGCTGAACGGCCTCCCGGAGATCTAAAATATGACCGAGCAACTGTACTACACCGATCCCCATTTATCCCGCTTCGAAGCCCGAGTGCTGCAGCAGAGGCAGGAAGGAAGCCGTTGGGCCGTCGTCCTGGACAGGACCGCCTTCTACCCCGAGGGAGGAGGCCAACCGGCCGATCGGGGGGCATTGAATGGTCTATCGGTCCTGGACGTGCAGAAAAAGGGGGAAGAGATACGCCACTACCTTGCGGAGCCTCTTCCGGAGGGAAAAACGGTGAAGGGAACGGTGGTGGAGGGCACTATCGACCGGGCAAGGCGCTTCGAGTTCATGCAGCAGCATACCGGACAGCATATCGTCTCCGCCAGCCTGATCGAAGCCGCAGGTTATCCCACCATATCAGCCTATCTGGGCGAACGCTACACCGCGGTGGAAATCGACACCGATGACATTCAGGAGAGGGAGATCGAGGCGGCGGAGGCACTGGCCAATCAGAGAGTGACCCGGAATCTGCCGGTTCGGATCCACTGGATCCACCCGCGGGAGGCGGAGCGCTACCATTTGCGAAAACCTCCCCCGGATGTGGAGCGTCTTCGTATCGTCGAGATCGAAGGGGTCGATGCGGCGGCCTGCGCCGGAATCCACGTGGCCACCACCGGCGAAGTGGGTCTGATCAAATACGACGGGCTGGAAAAAATCAGAGGCCGCCTGCGCCTGCACTGGCTGATCGGGGAGCGGGCCTACCGGGATAGCCGGGACAAGGACCGCTTGATCGCCGCTTTGAACCGGGAGCTGACCTGCGGAACCGAGGATATCCTGGCCTCGGTTCAGGATCTGAGGAACAGGCTGCGCGAGCGGGAACAGCGCATCTCCCAGCTGGAGAGCTCCTTGGCGGAACAGCGGGTGCAGGAGCTGCTGGAACGGGCGGAGACCTGCAACGATGTTCGGGTCATACTGGAGAGCTTTTCCTCGGATGAGAGCTCCTCCGTGCAGGTCGTCTACCAAAACCTGCTCGATCACCCCAAGACCGTGGCCTGCATACTGCACCGTCGAAATGGTGATGTCCAATGGCGGATCGGCTGCAGCGAAGATTTGGATCTGCCCTGGAAGCAAATCCTCCCCGGGCTATTCCCCCTCATCGACGGCAAGGGAGGGGGCAAGGGCAGGAGCTGGCAGGGTGTGGGCGGCAATCCGGAGGGTATGGAGCGCTTTCTGGATGCCCTGCAACAGGCACTCCGGGATACACTGTCAGGAGGAACCAATGGCTGAAGGCGACAAGTCGATCCGAGACTGGGCGACCCACCGAAAAAACAATCCTCGCCGCAGCGGGATCCTGCTTCACCCAACCTCATTGCCGGGCCCCTACGGAATCGGGTCATTGGGCAGGGAAGCCCTGGCCTTCGTGGACTTTCTTGAAGCCAGTGAACAGTGCATCTGGCAGGTGCTGCCCCTGGGCCCCACCGGGTACGGGGACTCACCGTATCAGAGCTTCTCCTCCTTTGCGGGCAACCCCCTGCTGATCGACCTGGAGGAGCTGGAACGGGAGGGGTTCTTGACGCGGGAGCACCTCAGGAGTGCCCCGGAGTTCCCGGGACAGCAGATCGACTACGGAAGCGTGTTCGCCTTCAAGAGGGATATCCTCAAGAGCGCCCACTCCCACTGGAAACGGCAGGGCGATTCCGCCACCCAACAGGCCTTTGACTCTTTCTGCGAGCGGGAGCGCCCCTGGCTGGAGGATTTCTCCCTCTTCATGGCCCTGAAGCGAAACTTCGAGGCCGAGGGTCTGACCGGTGCCTGGAGCAGCTGGCCCGCTGAGCTGATCCGGCGCAAGCCGGAGGCGCTGGAGCGCTGGCGACGAACCGTAGCCGATGAGATCGAACAGCAGAAATTCCAGCAGTTTTTGTTTTTCCGTCAATGGGATACTGTGAAGCGCTACGCCGCCGATCGGGGAATCCGCATCATCGGAGACCTTCCCATCTACGTGGCCTACGACAGTGCCGATGCCTGGTCCAACCAGGAGCTGTTCTACTTCGATAAAAAAGGATCGCCCACCTTCGTGTCCGGGGTTCCCCCGGACTACTTCAGCGACACCGGCCAGCTGTGGGGAAATCCCCTCTACAACTGGAAGCTGCACAAGGAGACGGCGTACAGTTGGTGGATCGAACGAATCCGGGCCAGCCTGCGCCTGGTGGACAGCTTAAGGCTCGATCACTTCCGCGGATTCGAGGCGTACTGGGAAGTGCCGGCGGGAGAGCCGACTGCCGTGAAAGGACGCTGGGTCAAGGGACCGGCTGAGGATTTCTTCACCGCCCTCAAACAGGCTTTCAAACAGGATTTCGACGACCTGCCCCTGATCGCCGAGGATCTCGGGGTTATTACCCCCCCGGTGGAAAAGATCCGTGATCGCTTCGGTTTTCCCGGGATGAAGGTTCTCCAATTCGCCTTCGACGAGGATGCCGACAACGAGTATTTGCCCCACAACTACCTGCCCAACTGCGTCGTGTACACCGGGACCCACGATAACGATACGACCCTGGGATGGTACCAGCGGGAAAGCGAGGCGGCACAGGACCAGGTTCGCCGCTATATAGGCCGGGATGGGCATGATATAGTCTGGGACTTGATCCGCCTGGCATTCTCCTCAGCGGCCGATACGGCGGTGATTCCCCTGCAGGATGCGATGAAACTGGGGAGCGTCGCCCGGATGAACGTCCCCAGCCGCAGCGGAGGCAATTGGCAGTGGCGATTCACCAAGGATATGATCACGGAAGAGATCATCGGCAGGCTCCGCGAGCTCAGCCGACTGTACGGCCGCTGTCCTCAGATTAGAACTGCGTATAGACAGCAGGAATCGTCCCGGCCGGGGGCGGAGCACCCGCCCGAATCGCAGCTTTGAGAATCTGCATGTGAACGACCTGATCGTGCATTTTCAATCCGGCACGCTGAAAGACCGTTAGGGCGATACAATTAATTTCTTGGAACTCGAATATCTGCCTAACCAAACAGCAACACGATCCACTTGGTTCGATGTAAAAAGTGCTTGATCCGGCGATCGGCGTTCCTCTGAGATAGAGATAGCGTAAGGCGTGAACTTCACCGAGCGCGCCGTCGGGTGAAAGTATCAACTCGTCGATGATGGCATAGTCGCTCATCAGCTCATCCTCGAGCCAGCCTATGAGCCTCCGCATCGTCTTACGGGCAAGGACAAACGCTGCCAGCCGTTTAACCCACGGACAGGACACCGCGGCAAGGAGTGCTTTCTCCAGACTGTAGCAGCCCTGGAAACGCTCACCGATTTGGTAATCCTTCCCCATCCGCTCGGCCGGTCGTTTGATTCTGATGAGCCCGAAATCCCCTTCAGGATCGGTCATGACCGCACGGAAGGCATCGGCGAAGCGACCGGCATCCGTTTCCACCCGGTATTCATGAACGTCCCGCTTGATCGCTATGCTCTTCTTAGGATCAACCGATAGCAGTGCCCGCTGCATCAGCTTCCGCGCCGCCGCTGCCGAAATCGTACGATCCATGGCTCCTCCCGCTTCTGAGACTCAACCGATGCCTCGGGAACGTTTAAATCCATCAATTGCGTCAAGGGCTTTCTCCACGCTCGCCTCCGCGCGGACCTGCACGGAGAGCCTCTGCGCCGCCCTTTGATAATCCGGCTCAATCAAGATGCGCTCGACCGCCTTTCGCAGATTCTCCGCGTTCGGCCGTTTTACGTAGATACCGGCGCCTAACTCTGCGATTCTCCTGCAGTTCATAAACTGGTCGAGGGCTTTCGGCACCAGAACCATGGGCACACCCTGATATAAGGCCTCATTGACGCTGTTCATCCCTCCGTGGCTGACGAACACCGCGGCATCGCGCAACACCCGCAGCTGAGGCACCGTGGAGACCAGCTGGAAATTCGGAGGGGCATTTCCGAGGATCCGGTTGCTGATGGCCGTACCCGTAGCTACCAGTACCCGATACTCCATATCACCCAGAGCCTTGAAGCATTCAGTGTAGAAGCGCGGATCATTGTTGTATACAGTTCCCAAGGACACATAGACGAGTTTCCCGTCGCCTTGCTTTTTAAACGACCCCTCCTCTGCCCTGGCGAGCATGGGCCCCGCTATGAGGAACTTCCGCCGATCAAGCTTGTCGGCGTTGGGCTGGAATATCCGCGATGTAGTGATGATGCTCAACTCCTCGTAGCTGGAGAAGACCCGCAAGGGCCAGCCAAAATCGATACCGTATCGAGTTCTCAAGCGACGGGAAAAAGCGTAATACCTGGCGATTTCGTGGACTGTGCCGAGACCTTGTCGAACCATATTGAGGGCGAACCAGATCGGAACATCCGTTACGCCGCCCCCGCCCCAGCAGACAGTGGGGACCGTACAGACTGCGGGAATATCGAGCAGTCTTGAGACAGCCTGGCCATATATCGTCAACGAATCATGAACTATGTAATCAGGCTTCTCTCTTCGTATGCTATCGAGGATCCTGCCCAGAATTGACACAGATGCTTCCATCACTGCTGCGGCAACCGAAAAAGCGTTCCGGCCTCTGGTCATGGCCGCTTCCTCTATGAGCCTGTCGAAGACCGTAGATACGATCCGTATTTCAGCCCCGGTGACGCCGATCTTTTCAGCAAATGCAGGCGCTGTGTAGTAGATCACCTGTTCACCCCCGGCTACCAAGCCGGAGACGATGGGCAATGTCGGATTGATATGGCCATATGCGGGAATTGACAGAAAAACCGCCCTTGCCAAAATATCCCTCCTCGCCTCCTATATTTCTCTTGAGACTTCAGGAGTGGGCATTTACCCGCCTAGAACATAAAGTACAGTATTGAACACACCGTACATTCGGAACCTCTGAGTATATATCAACCTGAGACCGAGCTGCGCGAATAGTTTCTGCCACTCGCAATCTTGCTTGTTGGAATGGGGATGGCCTCTAAACTCGAAATTCAGAAGACTATCCGCCATGTAGGTTGTGTATCTTTCAATCAAATTCGTGAACACATCCTCCAAGACGATTATACGTCCACTGATGCGCCTGGCCTCTTCGAGCAACGTGCCGGGATTCGCAGTATGGTGAAGGACCTGCAAGAGCAAGGAAACGTCGAACAGATCGTCTTTAAACGGAATCCTTCTCCCGTCGTAAAGTATCGCGCTCACCATATCGGAGAAGCTATTATCTTGAATGTCGATTGGGATAATATCGTATGACCTTGCCATTAACACTTCGGATATTACGCAAGGTCCGGCACCAATATCCACGATTGAGGTCGCATCTTTAAGAAAGGGCTCTATTTGTTCCAATATCCTTTCGGCTCTTCTACGCTCTATGGAGTGGATTATCGCTCTGGTCCCCCTGTTTTTCTGCAGGATCCCAACGACCGACATTTCATGATTATATTGTCGTGTATCAACCCGCGTCAAACCCGCGGGGAAGAGTTGACTCAGGTCAATGCAATTTCTGATTGAATTGCTTATATTCTAATCATGGATCATCAGTTCTGCCCTGGAGCAAAAATCCTCAGACAACCCCAACCGGAGATGTTCGACTGCCCCTCCTGCGGAGAGGAGGTGGAGATCTGGACCGACGAGATCCGCGGCGTGTGCTCCAACTGCGGGCGGGCGGTTTTTCGCGATGGGTATATGAGCTGCCTGGAGTGGTGCAAGTTCGCCCAGGAGTGCGTGGGGGAGGAAGCCTACGATCGCTACCTGAAGAACCGGGCCGTCGGGCTGCGCCGCAGGCTGCTGGAGGCGATGCGGGAGCAGTGGGATCAAGACGAAGAGCAAATCCGACAGGCCGAAGCGGTTCTCACCTGGAGCGAAGAGATATTGAAGGAAGAAAAAGCGGATTGGCATATTGTCATTCCGGCTAGTATATTACAGAATATCGACGGCGGGACAGCCTCTGACGGCTTTCGAACCGCTAAAGAGATTCTGATTCGTTCCGGTTTGATGCGCGAAGATATCGAAAAGATCCGTCGCATTATCGATCGGGATCCATCGGAGAGGGGGCCTGAGTTCGATGTGGTGCACGATGCACGGCTTTTGGCCCGTCCTGAGGCGCATAAGCGTGCTGAAGGTGCTCTACGAACCGAGGCTGCAAAAAGACTGGCGGTGGTGCATTCATCCGGCGGATAGTACTCCGCGGATGAAACGGAAAACGCCCCGCAATCATGGAGGTACACGATGCGCGAAAAAGTCGAAGTGGCTTTGCAGGATATACGCCCTGCCCTACAGGCCGACGGCGGTGATGTCGAGCTGGTCGAGGTGACCGCTGACGGCGTCGTCAAGGTGAAGCTGAAAGGCGCCTGCGGCGGCTGTCCCATGGCCCAACTGACCCTCAAGCAGGGAATCGAGCGCCGGCTCAAAGACTCGATTCCGGAGGTGAAAAGCGTCGAGTCCGTCCCGCTCTGGGACTGAACCGGCTGAAAACGCGGACCGGCATTATACAGCCTGTCCGTGGCTACCGCCCCCGCGGTTAACCCTCCCGCGGAATAATACGGAATACCTCTACCCGGCCCCGGCGCAGCAGCTTGATGTCCAGCGGCGTTCCCGGAGGCCACTTACTCAACAAACGGTGAAGATCATCCACCGTGCCCACCTGGTTCTCGTTCAGGGCGAAGACGTAGTCACCGGGTTCCAGGCCGGCCCGCTCGGCAGGACCGTTCTTCTCGATGTTGATGACCTCGACCACGGCGGGATTGCTCAGATCCAAAGTGTGTTGGATCCGTCTGTTCACGGGGCGGGACTGGGCGCCGATCCCCAGGTAGGCCCTGCGCACCTTCCCGTGCATCACCAGCTCGGTCACCACCCAGCGGGCCGTATTGATGGGGATGGCGAAGCTGATCCCCTGGGCCATGTAGATCATAGCCGTATTGATCCCGACCACCCGTCCACGGCTGTCCACCAGAGGACCCCCGGAATTGCCCGGATTCAGGGCAACATCGGTCTGGATCACCCCGTCGATTAATCTCCCGCTCCGGCTCCGCAGACTCCGGCCCAGAGCCGAAACAACTCCGGCGGACACGGTGCTCTGAAACCCCAGTGGATTGCCGATGGCGATCACCAGCTGCCCGACTTTCAACTTGTCCGAGTCTCCGAGCTCGGAAGCGGGCAGGCTTCCGTCGGAAAGGCGGATCACCGCCAGGTCGGTCGGCGGATCGGCGCCGATCACCTGAGCGGCAAAGGTGCGCCCGTCGGTCAGGGACACCTCCAAACCGTCGCTTTCCTCCACGACGTGGTTGTTGGTCAGAACGAATCCGTCCGGAGTGATGATCACCCCGGATCCGGCACCCGCTCCACCGGGCTCGGCTCCGGCTCGGCCGCCGCCCGTGTTTTTGCGGATGCTTATGGCAACCACGGAGGGACCGACGGTCTCCACCACCTTGGTCACGGCCCTGGAGTAGGCATCCAGCAGCTCCTGATCGCTGGGCTGTGCACCTATCCGGGAGCCCCCGTTTCCGGATTCGAACCCCTCCTGCTGATCGTTATTATTGCTGAAAATCCATTGAAGCACCTGGCTCATCCGCTACTCCTCTTTCACCTGTAAATGTACATAAATCCGCGCCCCGGGACCAATCTTGCCGCAACCGGGAACGCCGCTCTTGAGCACCCTCGAGCCCTTGAGCATTTACAGGCCAGGATTTACAGTAGCCCTATGGATATTCTAAAAACTTGCAGCAGCCTGATCGAACAGGGAACAAATATAGTCCTGGTAACCGTGGTAAAAGCGGGTAGCGGAACCCCCGGCAAAGAAGGATTCAAGATGATCCTGACCGACCGGGGCGAGCTGTTCGGAACCGTAGGAGGCGGAGCGATCGAACATCGGGCGGTGGCGGACGGCAAGGAGGTGCTGAGAACCCGGGGAAACCGCCTGGAAGCCTACAATCTCGAAAAGCTCAAAATGAAATGCGGCGGCCAGGTTACCCTGCTGTACGAGTACATGCAGGGTCGGCGGGGCTTCATGCTGTTCGGAGGCGGACACATCGGCAGGGCTCTGACCCCGATTCTGGAATCCCTCGGTTTTCGAGTGACCTTGTTCGACTCCCGGCCGGAGGTTCGGGACCTGCTGAGTGAAACCGAAGAGCGAACGATCATTACCGGGGATTACGAGGACATCGGAAGCGCCGCGGAAATCCTGCGAGCCTGCGAGTTCTGCTTCATCGCCACCCACGGTCATCTGCACGATTACCAGGTCTTGAAGCAGGTGCTGCAGGCTAAAGACGAGTATCGCTATGTCGGCTTGATCGGCTCACGTCCCAAGATCCGCACCACCCTGGATAAACTCAAGTCGGCCGGTCTGCAGGCGCCCGACTATCTGTACGCCCCGGTAGGGCTGAAGATCGGCGGCGACACCCCGGCGGAGATCGCGATCTCGATCGCGGCGGAGGTCGTGGCGGTGGTGCACGGTGCGGAGGCGACCCACATGCGTTCCACGCTGAACGAATAGCTAGTCGACAGGGGTGTCCCGGCAGGCCGCGGCGGGGAGTCAAAGGCCTCCTCCTGCTCAGAAAAATTTGCGACCTCCTGTTGTTCTCAATTACAATGCAGATAGGTACAGAATTCTGTCTACTAAGGATGACGCAGATGAGGCAGGTAAATACTGCAGGCATTTCTCGTCTATTGGTCGGGTTCCTCATCGTCATCGGGACCCTTGTTCTGCCGGGCAGCTGCAAATCCCTGATCCTGGCCAAAGGATGGCCTGAATACGAAGGGGAGATCTCGAACATGCCCGTGCAGCAGCCGGTCACGGTGCTGCGGGACGAGCACGGTATACCCCACATCTACGCTCAGAACAAACACGACCTGCTGGTCGCCCAGGGTTTTGTCCACGCCCAGGACCGGCTCTGGCAGATGGAAACCTTCAGGCGGGTCGTTTCCGGGCGACTCTCCGAGTTCGCCGGAGAAGGCCGGGTCAATCTGGACACCTTCTGCCGCATGCTCGGCTTCCCCGCACTGCGCCGCAAGGCTTATGAGGCGCTCAGCGCAGAGGACCGAGCCATGGCCCAGGCCTACGCAGACGGCGTCAACGCCTACATCCGGCTGTTGGGGGAGGATCTGCCCCTGGAGTTCCAGTCGTCCGATCATACCCCCGAGGAGTACACGGCCGAGGATACGATAAGTCTCATCGTCCTGAACTCGTGGATGTTCCGCGAGAACTACCGTCCGGAGCTCATGGCCCTGCTGGGGCGACAGGGCATCACGATGGAGGAGTGGGCGGACATCTACCCGGCCTTTCCGAATGCCACCCTGCCGGATGACGCCTACTTCGAGAAGCTCCGCTCCGTGGAGATCGGGACGGTGCTGCCCGAGGTCTTCTCCTTCTTCCAGGCTCTTCCGGAACAAGCAGGCGCCGGAGGAACCAATATGTGGATCAGCAAAAGCGGGCCGGGAGGCAAGCCGCTGTTCGCCAATGACCAGCACCTGGGCATCTCTCTCCCGAATACCTGGTATCTCTGTCATTTGAACGCCCCCGGGATCAATGCAGCAGGTGTATCCGCCGCCGGGGCTCCGGGGATCATGACCGGCCACACCGACACCATGGCCTGGGGTTTCGCCATCTTCCCGATCGACTTCGTGGACCTGTTCGTCCTGCGCCTGGATCCCCAGGATCCCACCCGCTATATCGTGGGGGATCAGACGCTGGAAATGGAGGAAGAAGAGCTGGTCATCGGGCTGCCCGAAGGACGGTCCGTGAGCAAGACCGTGTACCATACGATCTTCGGGCCGATCATCACCGAGCTGCAGCCGGGCACCGAAGGTGCGGTGGCCCTGCGCTCCTACGGCACGGTGCGGGGTAAGGAGGTCATCGACGGAACTCTGTCATCGGTGCTTCGCTTCATGGAGGCCGGCAGCGTGGCGGAGATGATGGACATCTTGGCCGACATGAAGACCATCGGGTTCAGTGTAATCATGGGAGATGCGGACGGCAATATCGGCTGGCAGACCACCGGATCGGTTCCAAAGCGCAGCGGCTACTCCGGCCGCCTACCCGCGGACGGCTCATCGGGACTCAACGACTGGCAGGGATTCCTCAGCGTGGAGCAGATGCCCGATGCCTACAATCCGCCGGAGGGGCAGATTATAAACACCAACAACCGCACGATTCCGAAAGACGATCCATACGTCTTTTCCTTTATGTGGTCCGCCGACTACCGTAGGAACCGGATTGCCATGCTGCTGGAGGATCTGGATACCCCAACCGTGGAAGACTTCCGCCGTATGCAGATGGATGTGCATTCCCTGCAGGCGGACAGCATCCTGCCCAAGCTGTTCGCCTACAGCTTCGAGGATGAAAAAGCGGCAGCGGCCTTGGAGATGTTGAAGAACTGGGACCGCGAGGTACGGGCCGACAGCCCGGGAGCGGCTGTGTATGAGGTCTTCCTCAACCAGTGGGTGCGGGCCCTGCTGGAGGATGAGCTGGGGGAGAACCTGTTCCCCTACTTCCACATCACCCTCAAGAAGTACCTGATTCAGGATGTGATACTGGATCGGCCTGACTCCCCTCTCTGGGATCGCAAGGACACGCCGGGCAGAGAGACGCCCCAGCAGATCCTGGAAATGGCCCTGTCCAGGGCCTACGGCTGGCTGGAGGAAGAGCTCGGCAGAAATCCCCGCAAATGGAAGTGGGGCAAGCTGCACTACTACTACTGGAAGCACGCCGGGGGGACCAGCTGGTTCAAAGCCTGGCTGCTCAATGTAGGACCTATCCCCGCAGCCGGTGACTTCAATACCGTGAACAACAACGCCTACATCGCGGCAAAGGATGAGTACAAGGTCACGATGCTGCCGGGACTCCGTATGGTAATCCCCCTCGACGACGTGAACGCCATGAAGGTCAGCATGCCTCTCGGCCAATCCTGTCAGCCGGGACACGAACACTACGACGATCTGGTGGACGGCTGGGCTGCCGGCGAGCTGTTCGATTTCCCCGTCAAGCGGGCGGATGTCGAGGCGATGACCGTGTCGAAGTTGCTTCTCTCTCCCTAGACGAGCCTCGGGGATCGGAGACATGCGAGCCTGGTGACAGTATCCAACCGTCCCGCCAAACCTCAGGAGGAGCCGTCCAGAACTTCCAGATCCGCCTCCCGCATCCAGCCGAAACGCCGGTAGTTGCCCCAAACGATCACCTCCACCCAGCCGTTCTCCTGGTTTACGGGACGAACCAGCGTACCTCCCTCCAACCTGCCGGCCACCTTGGCGTTTTCTTCGGGATGAAAGGTGAGCTCGGCCTGTTCGCCGGTCACCCGCATCACAGGATAGCTGCGAACCGCCACCGCCGTAGGATCCAAAGGATCGTACCGGCCCAAGTAGCGGACGACCCCGGCGGCAATGCCCTGAGCTACGGTGTCGGGAGCGCCGAAAAGGACCTCCCGGTCTTCGGCAACTGTTACGAACCCCGTCTCGATGATGATCGCCGGAGTCGTCCCGGCTATGGCATGGCGAAAGCGATGGGGGCTGAAGGCGTAATAGCCGCGCATGTTGTAGGTCGTGCCGTAGCGGTCCTCAGGCAAACCGGTGAACTGGGGATAGGTACGCGCCATGGCATCGAGGAGCATCCTCGAAGCTGCGGATGAGCGCCAGGGTGTGGACATCTTCCAGCCCCTCACTCCGGATCTGTAGGCCCCGTCGGCGTGGATCGAAACGAAGGCATCGGCCTGGTATCCCGGCGGGACCGTGGCGGGTAAAAGTTCGGCCTGAATGCCCGCGGCCAGGAGGTACTCCACGACGCGGCGGGCGATGTCCAGGTTGGCATCGACCTCCCGATAACTGCCGTAGCGCGCCCCGGTGGAAGACTGCAACCGCCTGAGCTCC